>Ga0102934_1001707_pt1 | contig 15398 bp, 12 predicted proteins | sample SalPonR2_A_D1_MG_FD_78175 | JGI IMG/M metagenome (GOLD analysis project Ga0102934, IMG submission 78175) | Salt pond soil microbial communities from South San Francisco under conditions of wetland restoration - Salt Pond MetaG R2_A_D1_MG | ecosystem: Environmental > Aquatic > Marine > Intertidal... | reverse complement strand
GCCGCTCCATCGAGGCCGACCCGGCAACCCTCAATGTGGATGGCCGCTCCATTGAAGCGGAAGTCCTGAGGGTGGGCCGCATAGCGGTGTTCTTCCATTCCCTGGACGGCGAGACCGTGGGGCGCCGGAATCCGGAATCGGAAAGCTGGGAGATGATATCCCATGATTTCAGCCGGCCGATCCAGGATACCATTGAGATGGCCAAACAGCAGAAATCCGTCGAACTTGTGGATCTCCCGATAGGAGGAATAAAGGAATGAAATTGCGTCGTCTGCTTGTCATAAGCCTCATACTGTGCCTGCTGCCCGCTGTTCCTGTGAGGGGAGCCGAGGACTGGAGCCGGATCGCCGCTGAGATCATGCAGGACAACCAGGCCACGGAAAAAGAGGCCCAATACACGCTGGAGTTGATCCGCAAAAACCAATCCGAACTCCGGCAGGAACTGGAGTCGGTCAACGCGAATCTGGCTTCCCGGAGAGAAAGGCTGAAGTCCCTGAAAAGCGAGTTCCAGGGCTTGCTGGAAAGCAAGAACAGCCTGGAAAAGGCCATTGAGAGCGAAAAAGAGGAGATCCAGGCGGTCTCGGATACGGTATACAACGCCGCCAAGCGTACCGAGTCCCTTGTAGAGAACAGCCCCGTCACCGCCGAGCATCCGGAGCGGCGCAAGCGATTGGACCCCCTGCTGACCAAGAAACAGTTTCCGGGCATGGCAGGCATTGAGCAGCTCGTGGACATGATCTGGACCGAAATGGCGGAGTCCGGTGATATTCGTTTATACGAGGGGACCTATATAGGGCCGGAACACCAGCAGCAGAAGGGACAGATTCTGCGTATCGGCTCACTCACGGCTGCCTATCGCAAGCCGGGCGAGCCGCCGGGCTATCTGCAGCTTGGCGAGAAGAACCGGCTGGTGGCCGTTCCCGGTGACCCCTCCTGGTTTGTCAAAAATTCGCTGGGCAACTACATGAAGGGGGAATCCGGCCATGTTCCCATCGATGTCTCCGGGGGCTCCGTTTTTCAACGGATGGCACAGTCGCGGGATGTCCGGGACTGGCTGGAGGCCGGCGGCCTGTTGATCTGGCCGATTCTCCTCGTTGGCGCGGCAGGCCTGATCCTGGGACTGGAACGATTTCTTTTCCTGCTCCGGATACGCTCCAATTCCGATAAAATCATGAACAATATCATGAGTTTTATTCGAAATGAGCATTGGGAGGAGGCCCGGACCTATTGCGAGAAAAACAAGCGCTTTCCCACCTGCAATGTGCTGGGCACCATGTTCTCCCATCTGGGCGTTACGCGGGAGGCGATGGAGAACGCTATACAGGAATCCGTGCTGCGGCAGGTGCCGCGTCTGGAACGATTTGTCGCCACCCTGAGCATCCTGGCCGCGGTAGCGCCGCTTCTGGGGTTGCTTGGTACGGTAACGGGAATGATCAACACCTTTCAGGTAATCACCCTTTTCGGGACCGGCGATCCCAAGCTGATGTCCGGCGGCATCTCGGAGGCCCTGGTCACCACCCAGCTGGGTCTGGCGGTGGCCATCCCCATCATGCTGCTGCATCATTTCCTGGAGCGCCGGGTGGACAAGATCCTGGGCGATATCGAGGAAAAGGGCAACAGGGTGACAGTGGAGCTGCTCAAGAAAGGCGCCATTAAAGAAGGAGCCGTGTAACCGTGTTTTACGACCTTTTCATGGGGACATACGATTACCTCCAGAGCGGCGGCGGGGTGATCCTGCCGCTGGTGGTGGTGTCTGTCTGGATGTGGGCGCTGATTCTGAAGAAAACGCTCCAGTTTTACCGCTGGCGCAGCAAGGAGCAGTCCATCCTGGACTGTCGCGCAAACTACCGGAATCCGGAATTTGTAGCAGCTCCGTGGCAGATGGATATCCTGGAGAAGGTGATGGAGTTCAAAAACGCCAACCTGGCGCCGGACAAAAAGTCTCTGGCCCGGATTCAGCGGCCGCATCACGAAGAAGTCAACAAATACATCAACACCATCCTGGTCATGGCGGCCATTGCGCCCCTTCTGGGCCTTTTGGGGACAGTGGCGGGAATGATCAAAACCTTTGACGTGATCGCCTTTTTCGGCACAGGCAATGCCAAGGCCATGGCCGGCGGGATCTCCGAGGCACTGATCACCACCCAGACCGGACTGATCGTGGCGGTGCCGGGATTGATCCTGGGCAATTTCCTGAGCCGGCGGGCGCAGCGGGTCAAGGACCGGATGGAGCGCTTCAGCATTGGATTGGTGGAAGAAATCTGAGCCACAACACGGATGATTGATTATGGAAGGCATTCGCAACTTACGCAAAGGACGCTCCGGGGCGCCGGAGATCAATATGGCGCCGCTTCTGGACATGGTGTTTATCCTGCTGATTTTTTTTCTGGTCACAACCAGTTTTGTCAAAGAGGCCGGGGTGGATGTCGAGCGGCCGGTGGCCAAATCCGCTGAAACCAAGGCCGCGACCAACATGGTCATTGGCATTGATCAAAACGGCCATGTGTTTATGCAGGGCAAGCGAGTAGACGTTCGCTCCGTGCAGCCGCGCATGAAACAGTATGTCATGGAAACCCCGAAAGGCTCCGTGGTGATTGCCGCAGACAAGCAGAGCACAACCAATACCCTGATCCAGGTGCTGGACGGATGCCGTCTGGCAGGGGTGAAAAATATCAGCATTGCTGCGCGCAAGCCCAAGTCTTAAAGGAGAAGCCGTTGAACCTGTCCGCCATGCGCGAAAATTTCGGGGATATGGTTGTTGTCATTGCTGTCACGGCCCTGATCAACGCCCTGCTGTTTATGATGATTCCGCTGCTTGCGGAGACCAAGCGGGCGCAGCACGATTACGGAGAACCCGTTGCCGCGGTTACCATGCAGAAGCCGCAGCATTTTGAGCAGAAGGAAGAAGAGAAGGAACAGGAGATTGTGGACAAAGAAATGCACAAGCTGCCGGAGAAGGCAGCCATGCCCGACAAAGAGAGTCCGCCCCCGCGGCCGGAAATGAATATCGAGACCCCCGATTTTGAACTCAATGCGGATCTCGAGGCCGGACAGGGCATGGGGGTTGCCATGCCGAACCCCGTGCAGGATCTGGGAGAGACGGTTTTCAACATGAGCGACCTGGACCGCAAACCGCAGCTGATCAACCGGGTCCAGCCGGTCTATCCTTATGAAGCACGGCGCAAAGAGATTAACGGCAAGGTGATCCTGCGCTTTGTTGTCGACAGAGAGGGCCGTGTCCATAACGTTAAGGTTCTGCGGGCAGAGCCGGAAGGTCTTTTCGAAGAAAACGCCAGGGAGGCGGTGAAAAAGTGGCGATTCAAACCCGGCTATTTCAGTGGAGAGCCGGTAAACACCCGGGTGACTGTGCCCATTACATTTGAGATGTGACGGGGTCCGGGATCCGGGGACAATATGGCTATCAGGAAAATGGGGGGAGAAACCATGAAAACGATTCGATTTTTCACAGCTGTGGTTTTGGCATCGGCGCTTGTGGCAGGCGGCAGTCTGCTGCCAAACCGGGCTGAGGCCAAAGAAAAACCCAGAAGACTCTCGCCGGCGACCCGGGCAGCTCTTGTGAAATCGCAGGAGGCGCTCAACCAGGACCAGTACGAAAAGGCCCGGCAGATTCTCTCTGCGTATCTGAAAGACCATGCCCGGCAAGCCCCGGCGGATGTGTACTGGCTGTTTGGCAACACTTGGTTTTTGGAGGATAACCTGGAGCAGGCCTGCATGGAGTATCGCAAGGGCATGGCCCGTTTCCCGGAAAATGCGTCCCTGCATCAGAACTACGCGGTGGCGAGCTATTTGCGCAAGGATTACGCGGAAGCAGGGGACCATTTTGTCCGGGCTTTCGAACTGGAAAGCCCAAAACCCGATATCAGCCTCTTGTTCAAAGGGGGCTCCGCCTATTATAATGCGAAAAATTACGTCAGGGCCAAACAGGTCCTGAACCGGCTGATCCGCACCGCAGACACAGTGAAACCGCAGTGGCGGAAGCTGCTTGTCTACAGCCACGTTTCCCTGGAAAAGTGGCGTGCCGCGGAGACCGCCCTGGCCCCTCTGCTGGAGGAAACCCCCCGGCAGCCGGAGTATTGGAAGCTGCTTGCCAAGCTCCATCTCAATCAAAACAATTACCGGGACGCGGCCGCGGCGCTGCAGATCTCCTATGAAATCGATTCCCCGGAAGCTTCGTCCTGGGCCAATCTGGCGGATATGTATCTGTATTTGAACGCCCCGCTCAAAGCCGGCAGGTGCATCGCCAAAGGCTACGGAGAGGATCTGAGCCTCGAGCAGTGCGAGCGGATGGCCCGGGCGTATGCCAGGGCCCTGCGATACGACAAGGCTGTCGACTACATCAACAAGGCCATTGCCAAGGAGCCCAGTGCGGAGCGCTACAAGCTCCGGGCGCGGTTTTACTACAAGGATCGCCGGTTTGCCGATTCCCTGGCCTCGTTTGAAAAAGCGACCCAATATGCCCCCGGCGATGACTGGGCGCGTCTGATGCTGGGGTTTTGCGCCATGGAACTCGACAACTGGGAGCTGGCCCGGCAGGCCTTTTCCGGGGCGGCCAAATCGGAAAAATACGGCTCCTGGGCCAAATCTGCACTGGCCATGGTTGATGACTTAATGGATGTCAAAAAGGCGGCCAGCCAGAGCAGGGAAATTCAGCTCTCCATGAAGGATCGCTAAACCACTCCCCTCCCGTGCGGATAAGACCGCCGCAGCCCGGAGCGCGCAGAGCCGCCCGTGCTGCGGCGGATACCGTTTCCCGCCATGGCTTCAGCCTTCCCCATACATCCTGTTGATCGTATCATTGTATTTCTCCGCTATCATTTTGCGCTTGATCTTCATCGTGGGCGTGATCTCGTTGCGTTCCACCGAGAATTCGTGGGGGAGCAGGGTGAACTCTTTGATCTTTTCGTAACTGGCCAGATCCCGGGACTGCTCCGCGATACGGCTGCGGTAGAGCTCGATTATGTCCGGGTGCTGTACCAGCTCGGCCCGGCTGCTGCAGGCGATGCCATGGTTTGCGGCGTATTCTTCCAGGGCTTCAAAAGCGGGCACGATAAGTGCGGATACGAATTTCTGGCGCTCTCCGATGATCACAACCTGCTCGATGAAATGGTCCGCGCCGATCGTGGATTCGATCATCTGGGGGGCGATGTATTTGCCGCCGGAGGTTTTCATCAGGTCCTTGATGCGGTCGGTGATCCGCAGCTCCCCGTTTGGTTCGAACGCGCCCACGTCTCCGGAGCGATACCATCCCGCTTCCGTAAAGGCCTCAGCAGTCGCCCGGGGCTTGTTGTAGTAGCCGTGCATGACGTTTGGACCCTTGATCAGGATTTCTCCGCTCTGGTCGATTGCTACGTCCACTCCCGGCAGCGGAGTGCCGACAAGGCCGAACCGGAACCGGTAGGGGGGATGGCAGGTAACCGTTGCTGTCGTTTCACTCCATCCGTAGCAGTACCAGATAAACATGCCGGCCGCGTAGAAGAACTCCTCGATGTCCTGGGCCAGAGGTGCCCCGGCGCAGGGCATGAACCGGATCCGCCCGCCCGTCAGGTCACGGATCCTGCTGAGCACAAGGCGGTCGGCAAGCTTGTATTGCAGTTCCAGCCAGAAGGGAACGCGTTCCTGATCCTTTTTTTTGTTGTTTCTGGCCCCACCTGTGGCAAGCGCCCAGCGGAAAAGCTTTTTTTGGACTGCAGAGGCGTTTTCCAGGCTGTGGTGTACCGCTGCATAGATTTTTTCGTAAAAGCGGGGTACCGAACACATGATGGTAGGCCTGGCTTCCTTTATGAAGTCAATAATGATTTTGGGGTTGTCCAGATAGATGATTTCCATACCCTTGTACAGGGCGTAATAGGTCCAGGTGCGTTCAAATACATGCGAGAGCGGCAGAAAGCACAGGGAGACATCCTCTTCCGAGGTGGGCAGAAGTCTTGCATCGTGGGCGGCCGCCGAGAAAAAAATATTGGAATGGTGCAGTTCGACTCCTTTGGGCTCCCCCGTGGTCCCGGAGGTGTAGATAAGGGTCAGAATGTCGTCCTGCGATGCCCTGTTGAGGCGATTGTCGATCTCCTGCTCTGCACCGGAGCTCCCGCCCAGCTCCAGAAAATCCGCGAAATGCATGGCATCCCCGTTTTGGCCGAGGTCGATGGCGGAGTCAAAGGCAACGATTTTTTTGAGCGACGGACAATTCGGGAAAAACGCGGCGGCCTTGTCGTACTGATCCTGATCGCCGACAAAAATGAGGCGGGCTGCGCAGTCGTTGCTGATATATTCCGCTTGTCCGGCAGTGTTGGTGGCATAGATGAAAACCGGCACGCAGCGGATGTTTAGTGCTGCTATGTCCATAATGCTGCACTCGGGCTTGTTCTGGGAAAAAATGGCGATCATTTCCTGGTCCGCGATATCCATGGCCAGCAGCGCTTTTGCGGCAAGCCGGATTTTATTGCCGAATTCGCGCCAGGACAGGGCCTGCCAGGAGCCGTTCCGTTTGCTCCGCAGGGCTGTTTTTTCGTCCAGCCGCTGTACCTGTTCCTGCACGACCATGGCGTAATTGGGTTTGTCCGAAATGGGTAGTGTCTGATGCTGCGTTTCCATGGTAGCTTTTTCCCCTCCCCGTTTCTATTGCGGTTTTTGTGGCAAATTGTTTCCCGCCTTCCCGGAAATGCGCATAATCCGGCATTTTTGCCGGCCTGCCGAAACGGATTACGGTACACGGGATTGCCCGGCTAGTCAACCGCTGCTTCCGCTGAGACGCCTGTTTTTGGTTGCGATAGCCGGTTTCCGGCTGCTTTTTCAGGCGTTGACACCGACGCAGGGTTGATTAGATTTATTTATAATACAGAATGTTATGTTTTGGCGGGGAGCAAATGAAAAGCTGCGCCGGCCCCCGGACGTTAGGTTTTGGGCTGTTGGGGGGCTTTTCCCGGTGGATATGCTGTGGCTTCCTGCTGTTCTCTGCCTTTACGAATAATTGCAAGGAGGGTTGCCCTATGATGATTGACAGAAGCGAATTAGAAGAGCTGGCCGGTTATCAGAACACCCGGAATCCTGTGGTCAGCCTGTATCTGAATATAACACCCCCCAGAAACTATGAAAACGAGCTCAATTCCCTTATTCATACAACCATGCGGGCGGTGGAGCGGAACGGACGCTACACGGACCAGCAGGTAAAGGAGCTTGAGAAGCTGACCCAGAAAATCGAGGACTATGCGCAAAAGGAGTTCAAGCGGCTGGAGGGCACACGGCTGGTTGTGCTTTTTGCCGATGCAGACGGACTCTGGCGGGAATACCATCTGCCGGTGGCACTGGCCGGTTCCATGGTGGTGGATTTTGATCCCTATACCCGCCCGCTTGCCATGCTGCTCGATGAGTTCGACCGCTATTGCGTGGTAGTTTGCGACAGCCGGAAGGCCCGGATTTTTTCGCTGTATCTGGGCACAATTGAGGAGTCTTCGGAAGCTTTTCTCGAGGATAACGTGCCTGACGGCGTCCGGGTCAAACAGTCCATGACAGCCGGTGGCGGCGGCACAATCCAGGCCGGCCTTGGAGATAAGCGGATTGAGCGCCATATCCAGGACCACGTGCACCGGCACTTAAAGCGGGTGGCGGATAAGACCCTGGAGTTTTTCAAGAAAAAGCGTTTTACCCGGCTCATGCTGGCGGGCCCGGAAGATAAAACCCTGCCGTGGCTCAAGGATCATCTGCACAGCTATTTGCGCCAGCGACTGGCGACCGAGTTTTCGGCTCATCCGGACAATCATATATCGGAAATCCGCGAAAAAGCCGTGGAAGCCGCCCAGCAGTGGGAACGGGAGCAGGAGCAGGCCCTTGTTGACGAAATTATCGAGCACAGCGGCCCCGGAGACAAAGGCGAATTGGGCCTTGAGCCGGTTATCAGGGCCATTAACCTGGGACAGGTCCAGACCCTGGTGCTGCGGCATGATTTTTCCGCATCGGGCTATATCTGTACCCATGATCGCATCCTTTCCACGTATCTGGAAACGTGTCCGATTTGCGGGGACAAGATGTTTTATACCGAGTGCCTGGCAGATGAGATGGTCGAGGAGGCCTTGAATCAGAACGCGGAAATCGAGCATGTATTTGCGCAAAACGACACGCTTGATCAGTACGGCGTGGCCGCAAAGCTGCGCTTTACGCTGTAGCAAAGGGGCGCGGCCTTTTCATTCCTGCATGTTGATTACATCGCCCCCCGGAAGTCCAAGCTCCCAGGCCCGCAGAACACGGCGCAGAAGTTTGCCGCTGCGGGTCTTGGGAAGCGCATCCAGAAAGACCACTTCATGGATTTCAATGTCTTCGTTTATGTTGGCCCTGAGAAAGGCTTTTATTTCATAGCGCAGCCGGTTCGAGGCAATATGGCCCTTTTTTAAGCTTACGAAGGCTTTCAAATAGGACTCGCCCTGGCCGTTCGCCAGGCCCTTGGAGATCACGGCAGCCTCGTCCACCGCCGGATGGACGGCAAGCACCTGCTCGATTTCGAAAGGGCCGATCAGGCTTTGGCCGCCCACTTTCAGAAGATCGTCATTTCTGCCCTGATGATAGAAATAGCCTTCCTCGTCGTAGAGGGCAATGTCTCCGGTGGCAAACCACTGATCGTTTCTGAAGTATTTTTGAAACCGGAAGCTGTCCTTCCACAGATCCTCCATCATCCCCGGCCAAGGGGCCTTGAGAGCGAGTTCCCCGATGGAGAGCGGCGGCAGCTCCTCGCCCGTTTCATCCAGGATAGCCGCCTGGATTCCGGGAACGGGTTTGCCGATGGAGCCGGGCTTGATGTCCATGCAGGAAAGATTGGCGATGCAGATGATCCCGGTCTCGGTCATCCACCAGGTATCGTAAGGGTAGCTGCCCAGATGCCGGGCGGTCCAGTAAAAAAGTTCCGGTACCAGCGGGGCCCCCACGGTGACAATGTGTTTGAGATGGCTGAGATCGTATCGCGAAGGCAGGTCGCTGCCTGCGTGCATTAACTCCCGAATGGTCCTGGGAGTGGTGTAGCAGACGGAAACCTTGTGGCTCTCAATAGTCCAGTACCAGTTGGAGGCGGTAAAGGGGTCTCCTTGGATTACGGAGGTGATCCCGCAGAGCCAGGGGGCGAGCCCGCCGTATACCGTGCCGGTGACCCAGGCCGGGTCTGCGTCCGTCCAGAGCACGGTATCCGGCCTGACATCCAGGACCCAGCGCGCGGTGGAGAGAATTCCCGCCATGTCCCTGTGTGTATGGACAACGCCCTTGGGCGGCCGGGTGGATCCGGAAGTGAAAATCATGTACAGCGGAGTGCTGCCCGGAAGCTGCTTTGCCGGAAAGTCGGCGGGCATTGTTTCCAGTCTGGCGGAGACGGGCGTTTCATTGGGAAAGAGCCCGGGGCCTGAAGGCTGGTTCAGGAATATGTGGTCCACCTGCGAGGCAAACTCAAAGGAGAGTTTTTCAATCAGATCGGGGTGGGTCAGCACGCCCTTCGGGGCTGTTGATTCGAGCCGGATTTCCAGTTCATAGAAACCGGCAGTGGCAAATACCGGGCAAAAGATTACGCCTATGCGGGCACAACCGGCCATGGCAAAATAAATGTCCGGACAGGGAGGGAGCAGGGTGATCAGACGATCGCCGCACGCAAAACCGAATTCGGAGAGCAGCCCCGCCCACTGGGAGGACTTTTCCTTTAACCGCCGGTAGGAGAAGGTCTCAATTTCGCCCTGCTGCTGAAAAATTATTGCGGGATGCTCTGCTCGTTCCGGATCCCCGGCCCAGCGGTCGATGGACTCGGTAATGATGTTCATACGGTCGCCGCCGTACCAGGAAAACTCTTGTTCCGTGCAATCCCATCGGAATTCCCGACAGAATGCATCATAGGATTGGATATGGGCGGATTCGTTTTTTTGTGCGGGAATTCTTGCCTTGATCATTCCATGAATCCATATTTCGAGTGGGTTTCGGGAAGCCGGGCAGACAGAATCGACGCCGCTACCTGCTCCGGCGCGGAATTCTCGGGTGCCAGTTCATTATGCAGCAACTCTAATAACACAGAATGGATGCAAGTGGCAAGTGTCCCGGTATTATAGCCGCCTTCAAGGCGATTCCCCTTTGTCCTTGACCTTGTTTTTCCGTTTGATTGGGCGGTGGAAGCGTCAGTTCTTGGGTTCGTCGAAACGGCAGGTTAAGACCAGCATGCCGTCACTATGGGAGGATTGGACCTTGTAGGGGAGTTTGTGGAAGAGTTTGACCATCGGGCGGTTCTCCGGAGAGGTATAGGCAACCAGCCCTTCTATTCCGTTGTTTCTGGCCGCCTCCGCCAGCTTGTGGGCAATCACTGTGGAAATGCCGTATCCCTGCCAGGCCCGGGAAACGGAAAAGGCAATTTCGGCAATGTTTTTGGCGGGCTCCAGCATATAGGCCCCCAGTCCGATAACCGTGCCGAACCCGAATTCGCCGGTTACAGCCAGGATGGTGAGGTTCTTGATATAGTCGGACTCGATCATGGATTCTACGTCATCGCGCAGGAAAGCGGTTTTTTCGTAAAAAAAACGGGCTACGACATCACTTCGGTCCAGATTGTAGAAGTGTTCCTGGATGCGGCGGATATCCACGGGCTTGGCCGGGCGGAATTTCACCGAGTGCTCGCCGTATCTGCGCACTTCCTCCAGCCCCACGGGGTAGACGCTGCGCAGGGATTCGCTGAGCTTGCGCTCGGCCTTCATCAGACCGAGCTCCTTGGCCTTCTCAAAGAGCTCATCCCGGTAATCCGGATGCGCCAGGCTGATCATGGCTGTGGCCCGCTCCTGGAGGTTTTTGCCGAACAGATTGACGGCACCGTACTCGCTGATCACATAGGAGACGTCGCCTCTGGGCACAACTACCGCTCCGCTCTGCAGCCCCGGTACAATCCGGCTGTTTTTGCCGTCCATGGAGGTTGATGGAATCAGGATGATGGATTTGCCATCAGGGCAGGCATCGGTCCCCCTTACGAAATCGAGCATGCTGGAGACACCCGCAAAATAGTTGTGCGGCAGCGCATCGACGGCCGCCTGCCCGGTGAGATCCATTTCCCTGACCATGTTGATGGAAACCATCTTGTTGTGCTGCCCGATAACGCCGGGGTTGTTGACATAATCCGAGGGGTAGAATTCAATGGCCGGATTGTCGTGGACAAATTCATAGAGGTTTTTGGAACCCACGGCATTGCTTGCCACCAGCTTGCCTTCATTGATGCCTTTGTAATGGTTTGTGATCACGCCCATGGAGACAAGATCCATGATCCCGTCGATAATAAACTGGGTATGCACGCCAAGGTCGTTTTTGTCGGAGAGGGCCAGGAGGATGGCTTTGGGTGTTGCACCGAGCCCCAGCTGAAAGGTGGAGCCGTCCTCGATAAGATTGGCGACCAGCCGGGCAATCGTGTGGGCGGTTTCAAACTCGGGCAGCTGCTCCAGGGTGAGCAGCTCTTCATCCTTTTCCACGATCATATCGACTTCATTGACGTGGATGAAGCTGTGGCCCAGCACCCGGGGCATTTCCGAGTTGACCTGGGCGATCACCACGTCTGCTGCCTGGGCGGCGGCAATGCCCACGTCCACGGATATGCCCATGCTCATCCAGCCGAAGTCATCCGGGGGCGAGGTCTGAATCAGCGCGGCATTGATCGGCAAATGCCGTTTTGCAAAAAGTCCCGGCACGGTGGAGATGTTCATCGGCGTGATGAACGGCCGGTTGGGAGCCAGGTGTTTGGCCGTGGCGGATCCCTGGTAGATGTTGCGGATGCTGAAATTGCTGTTTTGGGCATCCAGGGCCAGACGGGTGATCGGGGAGTTCTCAATGCTCATCAAACGAACGATTTCCAGATCGGAGAAGCGTTCGGCATCCTTTACAAGCGTTTCCACGAGGTGCTGGGGCTCCCCGCAGGAGGAGCCGATAAAAACGCGCTGTCCGGCCCGCAGTATGTTAAGGGCCTGCTCCGCAGTCCGTCGTTTTTCAATGTATTCGTCCGGCCAGTAACTGGTTTGCATTGCCCCTCTTTATTGGATGGCTCTACAGGATTGGCAGAAAAGTGAATCCGAAACAATGGTAATAGTGTAACACTGCCCGCTCACCGTGCAAACATATTTTCCATCGGCAAAGCCCTGCCGCCCGCCCGTTCGCTGGCGCTTTTTCAGCCCGGGCCGCAAAGGGTTTCCGCTTGACAGGATTGCATCTGCGATACTATTTTACATTATCCAAATTTCCGCAGATTTTCCATCCATGTCAATGAGGAGGCGCGACCCTGATGCAGGGACCCCACAGAGGTCCTATTCCCGGAGGAATCCGGGTTTTTCTGCTGTTGGCCGTGCTGCTTTCGCCCAGCACGCTTCATGGACAGCAGCAGGGGCCGCAATCACGGGAAGTTTTTGTTATTCCGGTATCCGGCCAGGTGGATTCCGGCATGGCGGCTTTTATAGAGCGGGCCTGCGATGAAGCCCTGCAAAAGCCGGATAGCCTGCTGATTTTTTCCATCAACACTTTTGGCGGCCGGGTGGATGCAGCGCTTGAAATTGTGGATACTATTCTCACAGTGCCACCCGAACGCTCCATTGCCTTTGTGGAGAAAAAAGCCATATCCGCGGGAGCACTGATTGCATTATCCTGTGGGGATCTCGTCATGCGGCCGGCCACCACCATCGGCGATACCGCTCCCATCATCTATTCGCAGGAGGGCCCCAAAATGATGGGGGAGAAGTTCCAATCCCCGATACGGGCCAAATTTCGTGCCCTGGCCAGGCGCAACGGCTATCCCGAAGCGCTGGCGGAGGCCATGGTCACGCCGGAGAAAATCGTCTATTCCGTCCGAATTGACGGGGAAAAGCGCTATATGGACAAACAGGCCTTTGATGAGCTGCCGGCGGCCCAGAAACAGCAGGCAAAGGACAAAAAAACCGTGGTTGAGGCGGGCGAACTGCTCACCATGTCTGCCGCCGAGGCCCGGGAGCTGGGTTTCTCCTCCATGATTGCGGCCGGTATTGACGAGATGCTTGCCCAAATGGGGATCACCGCCGCGGGTCCCGGCCGCATCGAGCAGAGCTGGTCCGAGAGGCTGGTGCGGTGGATCGGCAGCATCTCCCCGATTCTCATGATGGTCGGACTGGCCGCCCTTTACATGGAGATGAAGGTCCCCGGATTCGGGATCCCCGGTCTGGTCGGGATTCTCTGCCTGGCTGCGGTGTTTTTCAACCAATACATGGTGGGCCTTGCCAATTATACGGAGCTTCTGCTTATCGTTTTGGGTCTGGTGTTAATGGCCATCGAGGTCTTTGTCCTGCCGGGCTTCGGCATAGCGGGCTTTGCCGGAATTGTGTGCATTGTGGCGGGACTGGTGCTTGCCTTTCAGGATTTTGTCATTCCCGATCCATCCGTACCATGGGAGATGGAGATTCTGCTTCATAATGTCATCAAGGTGCTGGGCTCTTATCTTGTGGCCTTCTGCGCGGGGCTCCTGTTTATTCGCTACGTTCTGCCGCGCTTCTCCACCGCATCCGGCGGCCCCTACCTGACCAGCAGCCTCAAGGAGGCCCAGTTTGATGCCGCCCAGACGCGCCGTGTGCATACAGGCGACCAGGGCGTGGCCATGACCCCGCTGCGGCCTTCCGGGAAGGTAAAAATCGGGACGGATGTGTTTGACGTGGTGACAGAGGGCGAGTTTATTGAACGCGGAGCCATGGTAACGGTTAGCGAGATTATCGGCAACCGGGTCATCGTTGCAAGGAAGCCTTCGCCATGACGGCTGCATTGACCCTTCCCCTCATCCTGCAGGCGATCGGCATAGCGGTGCTGCTGGCAGAGGTGGTCCTGCCTTCGGGCGGCGTGTTGACCCTTGCGGCCGTTGCTTTGTTCGGTTACTCGGTATATACGGTTTTCACCGGTGTGTCCGTGACAGCGGGGATGGCTTTTGTGGCAGCAGACATCGTCATCCTGCCGGTTGTACTGATTGCCGGCTTAAAACTTCTGGCGTATTCGCCGGTTACGCTTCGCAAATCTTTGAAAAAGACCGAGGGGGTGAGCTCTCAGTCCGAGAAACTGGCTGGCTATACAGGCCAGAGCGGCAAGGCCCTCAACAACCTGCGGCCTTCCGGAACCGCCCTGATCGGAGGACGCCGCGTCGACGTGGTAAGCCGGGGCGAGTTCATCGAAAAGGATAAGCCGGTGCTGGTGATTGCGGTGGAAGGAAACCGTGTGGTGGTAAGGGAAGAACAAGAGCAGGAGTAATTCCAAGGCAAACCAAATAGGAGAACGCGATGGAACTGACCTATATTTTGTTTATTCTGTTGTTTATTGCGGTGCTGATCTTTTTGTATTTCATCGGATCGGCGATTTCCCTGTGGGTGCAGGCGCTGGTCTCGGGCGCCGCTGTGGGCCTTTTTAATATCGTGTTCATGCGGTTTCGCAAAATTCCGCCCCGGCTTGTCGTAAATGCCAAAATTATGGCTGTGAAAGCGGGCCTGGATATATCCACCAATGACCTGGAATCCCATTATCTGGCAGGCGGGGATGTCATGCGGGTGGTGCAGGCCTTGATCGCCGCGGACAAGGCCAATATCGACCTGATCTTCAACCGGGCGGCCGCCATTGATCTGGCCGGCAGAAACGTGCTCGAGGCCGTGCAGATGAGCGTCAACCCCAAAGTGATTGAAACCCCTATGGTTGCCGCCATGGCAAAAGACGGCATACAGCTCAGGGCCACATCCCGGGTTACGGTCCGGGCCAATATCGATCGCCTGGTCGGCGGTGCCGGTGAGGAGACCATCCTGGCCCGGGTGGGCGAGGGCATTGTCACCACCATCGGCTCCTCTGACAGCCACAAAAACGTGCTGGAGAATCCGGACAGCATCTCCCGCAGGGTGCTGGAAAAAGGCCTGGATGCGGGAACCGCCTACGAGATTCTCTCCATTGATATCGCGGATGTGGATGTGGGCAAAAACATCGGGGCCGAGCTGGAGACCGACCGGGCCGAGGCGGACAAGAAAATCGCCCAGGCCAAGGCGGAAGAGCGCCGTGCCATGGCATATGCCGCCGAACAGGAGATGAAGGCGCGCGTTCAGGAAATGCGGGCCAAGGTGGTGGAAGCAGAGGCGGAAGTGCCCCTTGCCATGGCGGAGGCCTTCAAGAGCGGAAATCTGGGGGTTATGGACTATTACCGGATGAAAAATATCGAGGCCGACACCCAGATGCGCGATACCATCGGCAAAACCGAAGGCGGCGGAGAGTCGCAGGAGGCTCCCGCACCGGAGGAATAATCGCCGCTGCACACCAAAAGGAGCGGTCCATGGATTTTGAGATTCTGTTTCTGTTCCTGGTCGCGGGCATTATGATTTTTGCCCGGATTCGGCGGCAGATGGCCCGAAAGGGGG
>Ga0102934_1001702_pt1 | contig 15413 bp, 12 predicted proteins | sample SalPonR2_A_D1_MG_FD_78175 | JGI IMG/M metagenome (GOLD analysis project Ga0102934, IMG submission 78175) | Salt pond soil microbial communities from South San Francisco under conditions of wetland restoration - Salt Pond MetaG R2_A_D1_MG | ecosystem: Environmental > Aquatic > Marine > Intertidal... | reverse complement strand
TCATACCGCATGACATCTGGGAGGAGAAACCATGCCGAAATTTCTGAGTTATACCGCCGTGGCCGCGATCAGCCTTGCCTTTGTCGGCGAAGCGATGGCGACCGAATGGAACGTCTCGCTCTGGGGCAAGCGCCGCGCCTTTACCGAGCATGTCGAGAAGCTGGCCGAACTGGTGAGCGACAAGACAAACGGCGAATTCACCCTCAACATCAGCTATGGCGGCCTCAGCAACAACCGCGAGAATCTCGACGGTATCTCCATCGGGGCGTTCGAGATGGCACAGTTCTGTGCGGGCTATCACCGCGACAAGAACCCCTCGATCACGGTGCTGGAGTTGCCGTTCCTGGGCGTCGAGACGCTGGAACAGGAGCGCAAGCTTTCGATGGCGCTCTACGATCACCCGGCAGTCGCGGCTGATCTCGCGCGTTGGAACGCGACGCTGCTGATGCCCTCGCCGATGCCGCAATACAACCTCGTGGGCATGGGCGACGCCCCCCGCAGCCTTGACGATTTCGAGGGGCTGAGCGTGCGCGCCACCGGCGGGATCGGTGCGGCGATGGAAGCCGTGGGCGCGGTGCCCACCTCGATGACCGCGACCGAGGTGCGGCAGGCGATGGACAGCGGCGTTGTCAAGGCCGTGGCCTTTGCCCCGCATGCGCACATGGCGTTCGGCACCATCGAGAACGGCGACTGGTGGACGGCGAACCTGAACCCCGGGACAGTGAATTGCCCGGTGGTGGCGAATACCGACGCGCTCGAGGGGCTTTCGGATGAGCATCGCGAGGTGCTTCTGGGGTCGCTCGACGAGGCGCTCGACCACTATGTCGACAATTACGAGAACAACACGATGGAGGCCTGGGGTCCGGCGCTCGAGGAGCGCGGGATCGAGGTCATCAGCTTCGACGAGGAATCGCTGCAGAACTTCGAGAAAGCCGTGGCCGGCCCCGCCGCCGCGGCCTGGATCGAGGACATGGGCAACCGTGGCCTGCCCGCGCAGGAGCTCTATGATTTCGCGACCTCCACACTCGCGGATCTGAAGGGCGGCTCCTGAATCCGGGACCTGTCCGGCCCGCCGCGCGACATGGCGCGGCGGGCCGATTCGGTCCTGGCCACCGCGAAGGGATAACACATGGCGGGCGCGGCCTCTGTCCTGTCCGACTACAGCAGCCTGAGCAAGCTTGATCGGGCGCTCTACCGCGTGGAGCGGCAGCTTGCGCTGTTGAGCGGCATCGCCGTGTTCTCGCTCATGGTACTGGCGGTCGTCTCGGTAGGCGGGCGCAATTTCTTCAATCAGCCGCTGCCCGGCTACGTGGACTGGATCGAGCAGATCATGCCGCTAATCGCCTTCATGGGCGTGGCCTATACGCAGCGTGACGGCGGTCATATCCGCATGGATATCTTCGTCGGCCTGTTCAGCGGGCGCGCCTTGTGGCTGATCGAACTGATCACGACGCTGGCCATCCTCGTGCTGATGCTTCTTCTGGTCTGGGGAAGCTGGGCGCATTTCGAGCGCAGCTTCGACTTCGATGCACCGCTGTGGAGCCGCGACAGCACGATCGACATCGCCCTGCCGATCTGGCCCGCCAAGATCCTCGCGCCGATCGCCTTCGCGGTGCTCTCGCTGCGGCTGGTGCTTCAGGTCTGGGGCTATGCGCGTGCACTCGTCACAGGGGCCGAACGCCCGGTCGCCGTGCCGCTGATCGAGGACGTGGCGACGCAGGCCGCGCGCGAGGCCGCGCATGTCAGCGGTCGCGATGAATAGGGAAGGCCGCTGATGGAGCCGATTGACATCGGGCTTGTCGTGACCGGTATGATGCTGGTGGTCGTCATCCTCGGGATGCGTGTGGCCTTTGCCGCGGCACTGGCAGGCATGGTGGGACTCGTCTGGATCTTCTGGTCCAAGAAGGGCTACGCCGGCGACGAGTTTTTCTGGGCGCTGACCGTCGCGGTCAAGACCGCCGGACAGGTGCCGCATTCCAAGGTCAGCTCGCAGGCCCTGAGCTTGATCCCAACCTTCATCCTGATCGGCTATCTCGCCTATTACGCGGGGCTGACCAAGGCGCTCTTCGAGGCGGCGAAACGCTGGATCGCATGGGTGCCGGGGGGTCTCGCAGTCTCGACCGTATTCGCCACCGCCGGTTTCGCCGCCGTCTCCGGGGCAAGCGTGGCGACGGCGGCGGTGTTTGCCCGCATCGCCATACCGGAGATGCTCAAGATCGGCTATGACAAGCGCTTCGCGGCGGGTGTCGTCGCGGCGGGCGGAACGCTCGCCTCGCTCATCCCGCCCTCGGCGCTCCTGGTGATCTACGCGATCATCGTCGAGCAGGACGTGGGCAGGCTGCTGCTCGCCGGGTTCATCCCCGGCGTGTTCTCGGCCTTCGTCTACGGTGCGCTCATCATCGGGCTGGCGCTGACGATCAAGGGATTCGGGCCGCCAGTGAGCGGATTTACCTGGCGCGAGCGGTTCGTCTCGCTGCCCCCGGCCCTGCCTATCGTCTTCGTCGTCGTGACGATCATCTTCTTCGTCTACAACCCGTTCGGCGGCGATGCCTGGGGCACGCCCACGGAAGGGGGAGCGATCGGGGCGTTCGTGGTGTTCCTGATGGCGGTCTGGCGCGGGATGCGCTGGCCCGAGTTGAAGGACGCGCTGCTGGAGACTGCCAAGCTCTCGGTGATGATCTTCACGATCATCTGGGGGGTGCTTATCTACGTGCGCTTCCTCGGCTTCGCCGACCTGCCCTCGGCCTTCGCCGACTGGATCACCTCGCTCACCGTGTCGCCGATGCTGATCCTGATCTGCATCCTGCTGGCCTATGCGGTGCTGGGGATGTTCATGGACGCCATCGGGATGCTCCTGCTGACGCTGCCGGTAGTCTATCCGGCGGTGATGGCGCTCAATGGCGGGGCAATGGTCTCTGCCGCTGACAGTACCTTCGGGATGTCGGGGCCGATGTGCGCGGTCTGGTTCGGCATTCTCGTGGTCAAGATGGCCGAGTTCTGTCTGATAACGCCCCCCATCGGGCTGAATTGTTTCGTGGTGGCCGGTGTGCGCCCCGACCTCAGCGTGCAGGACGTGTTTCGCGGTGTCATGCCGTTCTTCATCGCCGACGCCATCACCATCGGACTCCTGGTATCTTTCCCGATGATCGTGCTGTGGCTGCCCAGTCTGGCCTGAGGCGAACCAGTAAAACTTGATTTATTAACAGCGTGTTAAACGATCCCGTGCTACGCCTTGTCCCGGGTGTGAGACAGGTGGTGAGTATGGACGCGCGCAGCAATGCGGCGCCGGTCATCATCAAACGGAAGAAGGTCGTGAACGGCGGCGGGCATCATGGTGGTGCCTGGAAGGTGGCATATGCCGACTTCGTCACCGCGATGATGGCGTTCTTCCTGCTGATGTGGCTTCTTGGCGCGACAACCGAGAAACAACGCAAGGGCATTGCTGATTATTTCAGCCCGACCGTGCCGGTGAACCGTATCTCCGGCGGTGGCAGCGGGGCGTTCGGCGGCGATACCGTCTTCTCCGAACAGAGCCTCGCCCAGAGCGGCACCGGCGCGTCGAACCTTCACAGCACCGAAAGCCACCAGGCGCGCGGCGATCTCGGGGTGTTGAGCGAGGACACGCGCACCGGGACAAGCGAGGCGGACAGTGCCGCCTTCTCCGAGATCGACGAGCGGCTCAAGGGTCGCAGCGGCGAGAGCCTCGCCTCCGACGACGTGCTGCGCCACATCGTGACGCGGGTCACCGACGAAGGGCTCATCATAGAGTTGTTCGATACGGGCGACGCGGTGCTCTTCGTGCCCGACCAGAGCGAGCCGACCGACACCCTGCGAGAGATCGCACGGATCATCTCGGCGGTCGCCGCCCCGATCATCAACGACATTGCCATCGCCGGGCATACCCGCGCGCGCCCCGTGACCCTCGCCGTGAACCCGATCTGGGACCTCTCGGCCGCGCGCGCCAACCGGATGCGCCTCCTGCTCGAGCAGGCAGGGATCGCGCGCGCGCGTATGCGCCGCCTCACCGGACATGCAGATCGCTCCCCCGCGACGGAGAACCCGATGTTGCCACGCAACAACCGACTGGAGGTGACGTTCCTGAGAACCCGCTGAATAGGAACTAATTTAGCAATTAGCGCCCTGTTAAGGCAACGCGCTTATGACTGTGTCGAGACGATGCTCGATACAGTTGAAAGGCGTGTCCATGACGATTTCCTCTTCTCTCAATGCAAGTGTCGCGGGGCTCACTGCCAATGCGTCCCGCCTTGCCGCGATCTCCGACAATATCGCCAACTCCTCGACCTTCGGCTATCGCCGGGTCGAGACGAGTTTTGATTCCCTTGTTGTCCGTGGCAACGGCGGCAATTACGCGGCAGGCGGCGTGCGCGCGACGACAGAGCGGCTCATAGACCAGGGTGGCTCGCTCGTCACAACCGAAAACCCCACCGATCTCGCGGTGCGTGGCCGCGGCTTCATCCCCGTCGCATCGAGCAGCGAGGTCGCGGTTTCGAATGGCACGCCGCAGATGCTCTTGACGGCGACGGGTTCGTTTCGCACCGATGCCGAAGGGCGGCTCGTCACCGCGTCCGGCCTGACGCTCCTTGGATGGCCGGCCAGCCCCGATGGCACGATTCCGTCCTTCCCGCGGGATACCAGCGAAGGGCTGGTTCCGGTGCAGATCAATGCCAACCAGCTGACCAGCGAACCGACGACCGGAATTACCCTTGGCATCAACCTGCCGGCGACCGAGACCAACGCGGAAGCGGATGGCACGCCGCAGGAATTGTCGATCGAATATTTCGACAATCTTGGCAGGTCGGAAACCATTCAGGCGACCTTCACGCCCCAGATCCCTGCAAACGGCACGTCCAACATCTGGACCATGACCCTGAGGGATTCCGCGAGCGGTAACGCGGTGGTGGGCGAGTACGAGCTCGAATTCGCTGACTCCCGAGCGGCAGGCGGCACCCTGCTCGATGTGACCACGGTCAGCGGCGGGCCCTACGATCCGGCCACGGGAAGCCTTATCGCAAACGTCGATGGCGGCCCGATCGAGATCAATATCGGACGTCCCGGTACAACCGAAGGCCTCACACAGCTCTCTGACAGCTTCGCTCCGCTGTCCATCTCCAAGGACGGCTCGCCGGTCGGCAACATGGTTTCCGTCGAAGTCGATGGCAACGGGTTCGTCCACGCCACGTTCGACACCGGCGTGACCCGAACGATCTTTCAGGTTCCTCTTGTGGACCTGCCCAATCCGAATGGAATGGTCCCCCTCGATCGTCAGACTTACCGGCCTTCTCTCGACAGCGGCAGCTTCTTTCTCTGGGATGCCGGCGACGGACCTACCGGCGATCTCATCTCCTTCTCGCGGCAGGAATCGGCCACAGATGTCGCGCGCGAGCTCACCGACATGATCCAGACGCAGCGCTCCTATTCCTCCAATGCGCGTGTGATCCAGACGGTCGACGAGATGTTGCAGGAAACGACCAACATCATCCGCTGATTGCAGACCCTCGCGTAAAGGACCAGACCGATGTCCATATCTGCCGCCTTCAACAGCGCCCTGAGCGGACTGAACGCCAGTTCGAGACTGACCGACATGATCTCCGGAAATCTGGCGAATGCGCTCACCCCCGGCTACGCTCCGCGCGAGCTCGACCTGCAAGCACAGGGCACAGGCGGCGTTACGGTGACCGGCGTGACGCGGCATGTGGATCCTGTGCTTGTTGGCGATCGCCGGCTGGCCGAAAGCGCGCTGGCCAATGCGCAGACGCGCGCGGGCTTCGCCGCCTCGGTCGAGCGCGTACTGGGCCTGCCGGGCGAAGGCGGCAGCATCGCGGACCGGCTCACCGCCTTCGAAGCCGCGATTGCCACGGCCTCGTCCCGGCCCGAGGACGAAACCCGGCTCGGCGCGGTGCTGCGCGAGGCAACGGCGCTCGGATCGGCACTGAACGTCGCGGCCAGCCAGGTAGAGGGCCTGCGCAGCCAGGCCGATGCCGGTATTGCCGAAGCCGTTGAAAGGCTCAATACCGGCCTGGCACGGGTAAAAGAGATCAACACGCGTATCGTCGTTGCACGATCATCGGGCCAGGAGACGAGCGCGCTCGAGGACCGGCGGCAGCAGGCGATCGATGCGATCGCGGAACTGGTCCCGCTCCGGCAACTGGAGCGGGACAGGGGGGCCGTGGCGCTGGTCTCCACCGGCGGCATGCTGCTGCTCGACGGGCGCGCGACGCAAACCGGTTTCGAGCCAAAGCCGCTTGTGGCGGCGCACATGACGCTGCAGAACGGCCTCGTCTCGGGGCTTGAGATCAACGGGCGCGCGGTGCCGACCGGCGCGGAAGGGCCGCTCGCCGGCGGGCAGCTCGCCGCGCTCTTCGACAACCGCGACGGATTCGGGATCGAGGCGCAGCGCGGGCTCGATGCACTGGCCCGCGACCTGATCGAGCGGGCCGAGAGCCTGACGCCGCCGCCGTCGCCCGGTCTCTTCACCGATGCAGGAGCGCGATTCGACCCCGCAGCCGAAGTGGGGCTCGCCGGGCGGCTTGCCATCAACCCCGCGGTCGATCCCGCGGATGGCGGCGCGCTGTTCCGCCTGCGCACGGGACCGGATGCCACGGTGCCCGGTACCCCGGCGGAGGCTCCCTATCTCACGGCGCTGGGCAATGTGCTCACGGCGCGACAGGCCTTGGCTCCGGGCGAAGCGCAACAGGACCTCTCCGGTCATGTCGCTCAGCTCTCGAGCGCGGTCGCTCAAGCGCGACTGACAGCGGAAACCGACGTGAGCTTCGCCTCCGGGCAGGCCGGGGAGCTGCGCGAGATGGAACTGCGCGGCGGTGTGGACAGCGACGCCGAGTTGCAGGGGCTGCTCTTGGTGGAGCAAGCCTTCTCGGCCAATGCACGCATGATCCAGACACTCGATGACATGATGCAAACGCTTCTGAGGATATGACATGGCCCTGCAATCCATAGGTGATCTTGCCCAGAGCTTTGTCCTGCGACAGCAAGGCACGCATCTGGCCCGCGAGACGGACCGGCTGACCCGCGAGGTCACCACGGGCCGCGCCTCGGACACGGCGAAGCATCTGTCCGGCAACCTGCTGCCGCTGGCGGATATCGAACGCGCGCTGACCCTCGCGAATGCGCACGGCGACGTGGCGCGCATCGCTTCCTTGGATGCAGGGATCATGCAGACGGCGCTCGGCCGCGTGGAGGAGAGCGGCGAGACGCTCGGCGAGGCGGCGCTCGCGGCCGTTTCGGCCAGTGGCGCGATGCAGCCCGCGGTACTCGCACAGGCGGCACGCGAGTCGCTCTCAGCGATGATGGGCGCGCTGAACACTCACTCGGCGGGCCGTGCCCTGTTTGGCGGCGACGTGACCGACCAGGCACCGCTCTCAGATGCCGAAACGCTTCTGCAGGAGCTTCGCCCGCTTCTAGCGGCGGCCCCCGACGCCGCCGCGGTGCGCGATGCGCTCGATGCCTTCTTCGACACGCCTGGCGGTGGATTTGCCACGAACATCTACCGCGGCGGACAGGCCGCGGCGGCAGCCCATACGCTCGGTGCCGGAGAAACAGTCGAGCTGCGCATCCGCGCCGACGATGCCGCGCTGCGCAACCAGATCAAGCAGGCGGCGATGTTGTCGCTCCTCGACGACCCGGCCATGGTGCTGGACCACGAGGAGCGCGCCGCCTTCGCGCGCGAGATGGGGACGGGGCTGCTCACCGAACAGGATGGGGTGACGCGGTTGCGCGCGCAGCTCGGATTTGCCGAAGAGCGTATCGCGCAGGCCCAGGCGCGGATCGACACCGAGATCAACGGTCTCGGCATCGCGCGTAACGATCTTCTATCGGTGGATATCTTCGAAAGCGCCACGGCGCTCGAACAGGTACAAACGCAACTGGAGACGCTCTACACGATCACCGCGCGCACTGCGCGCCTCAACCTCACGAACTTCCTGTCATGAATGCTCCTCTGCGCCTGATCCTTTCGATCTTTCTGCTGGTCCTCTTGGCGGCCCATGATGCCGTCGCCGGGCCGGTGCGGATCAAGGACCTCGTGGAATTTGATGGCGTGCGGGGCAACGACCTGCTGGGCTACGGCCTCGTCGTCGGGCTCAACGGGAGCGGCGACGGGCTGCGCAACTCGCCCTTCACCGAGGAACTCATGTCCAACGTTCTCGAACGGCTCGGGGTCAATGTCACGGGCGAGCAGTTCCGCCCCAAGAACGTCGCCGCCGTGCTCGTCACCGCGGCACTGCCGCCCTTCGCCCGCGCCGGAAACCAGATCGACGTGACCGTTTCCGCCATCGGCGATGCCAAGAGCCTGCTGGGCGGCACGCTGGTGATGACGCCGCTCAACGCGGCGGACGGACAGATCTATGCCGTGGCGCAAGGCACGATCATCGCGGGCGGTGCCTCTGCCGAGGGCGAGGCCGGCGGAGTCGTGCAGGGCGTGCCGACATCGGGCACTATCCCGTCCGGTGCCCGAGTCGAACGCGAGGTGGAATTCGACTTCGTGGGGCTTGAGAGCCTTCGGCTCGCGCTGCGCGAACCGGATTTCACCACCGCGGCCCGGATAGAGCGGGCGATCAACGGGGCCGTGGGCCGGCCCGTGGCCCTGATGCTCGATTCCGGCACGGTCCGCCTCGATGTCGCCGGGATGCGCGCGCGCTCGCCCGCGCATGCGCTCGGGCGGGTGGAGAACCTGAGGGTCGATCCGCAGCGCAAGGCGCGGGTGGTGGTGGACCAGAGATCGGGCACCATCGTCATGGGACAGGATGTGCGCATCTCGCGCGTCGCCGTTTCGCAGGGCAACCTGACCCTGCGCATCCAGGAAACACCGCTCGCCGTCCAGCCCAACCCGTTCGCACGAGGCGAGACGGTGGTGGTACCGCGTACCGAGGCGGAGATCGAGGAGGAGGAGGGGATCGGGCTGGCCGAGGTGCCCGAAGGCACCTCGCTCGCGGAGGTGATCGCCGGGCTGAACGCGCTCGGCGTCGCACCGCGCGACATGATCGACATCCTCAAGAGCATCAAGGCGGCGGGCGCACTGCACGCCGAGTTCGTCGTGCGCTGAGCGCGGCCCTTAATCATCAAGCGCTGAGCACGCACAACCGGTAAAATGCGATCAACGGCTCAGACCACCACATCCATCTCCGTCTGCTCGCCCAGATCGAAGACCCTTTGGTAGCGCGCGATCTCGTCCCTTGGGCCCATGGCCTTGCGCGGGTTGTCCGACAGTTTGACCGTGGGGTGCCCCTCGGCGGAGACCGCCTTGCACACCAGCGAGAACGGTGCCAGCGAGTCTTCCGGCGTGAGGCCGCGGAAATCGTTGGTGAGCAGCGTTCCCCAGCCGAAGGAGGTACGCACCCTGCCCGCGAATCGCTGGTGGAGCTCGGTAATGCGCGCCACGTCCAGCCCGTCGGAGAAGATGATGATCTTGTCGCGGGGGTCTTCGCCATGCGCTTTCCACCACTCGATCGCCGCCTCTGCCGCGATGTCGGGCTGGCCGGAATCGATTCGGATGCCCGTCCAGCCCGCGAGCCAGTCGGGCGCGCGACGCAGGAAGTCCTCCGTGCCGAAGGTGTCGGGCAGGATGATGCGCAGGTTGCCGTCATGCTCCTCGTGCCAGTCCGCAAGCACCTTGTAGGGCGCGCGGGCAAGCTCTTCGTCTGTCTCTGCAAGCGCAGCATAGACCATCGGCAACTCGTGCGCGTTGGTGCCGATCGCCTCGAGATCGCGGTTCTTGGCGATAAGGCAGTTCGATGTGCCGACGAAGCGATCCCCCAGACCTTCCCGCATGGCCTGAACGCACCAGTCCTGCCACAGGAACGAATGCCGCCGCCGCGTGCCGAAATCGGCGATACGCAAGCCCTCGAGCGGGCGCAGGAACTCGACTTTTTCCCACAGCTTGGTCATGGCGCGGGCATAGAGCACCTGAAGCTCGAACTTTTTCATCTCGCCCAGCACGGCGCGGGCACGCAGCTCCATCAGCACGGCAAGCGCGGGGATTTCCCAGAGCATCACCTCGGGCCACTTGCCCTCGAAGGTCAGCTCGTATTGCCCGTCGCGCCGCTCGAGGTGATAGGGCGGCAGGCGCAGCCCCTCGAACCAGTCCATGAATTCGGGCGTGAACATCTGCCGCTTGCCGTAGAAAGTATTGCCGCGCATCCACGTGCTCTCGCCGCGCGACAGCGACAAGGTGCGGATATGATCGAGCTGCTCTCGCAACTCGCCCTCATCGACGAGCTCGGCGAGCCGGATCGAAGACGTGCGGTTGATGAGCGAGAAGGTGACATGCGTGTCGGGCCGGTTGCGGCGCACCGTCTGGCACATCAGCAGCTTGTAGAAATCGGTGTCGATGAGCGAGCGGACGATGGGGTCCAGCTTCCAGCGGTGGTTGTAGACACGGGTGGCGATATCGACCATCGAGGAGCCTCCGGGCAGGGCAACGCGGCGGTTAAATCAAAGCGGGGGCGGGGGCGCAAGGCTGAGCGTGTCGGCCAGCCTCTGCCAGTCATCGTCCCAGCCGCCGCCATCGGTGCGGGGCAGGCGGATCATCCATATCTCCATGCCCAGCGCCGGAACATCGCGGGCAAGGCGGACGAGCCGCCCCGAAGACAGGTCATCGCGCGCCATGGTCTCGGGCAGCCACGCCACCCCGATCCCCCGCCGCGCATATTCATGCGCAGCCAGCGTCAGCGCGGTCTCGGCACAACGGCGCAAGCGCCGGTCCGGTCCGATCCGGGGCAACAGCGCCCGGTCCATCACTTGGCCGAGAAAGACGTCGCCGGGATACCCGATATAGGGCAGATCGACCCCCTGCAGCAGCCCGGGGGCTGCGACCGGGATGAGGTGCTCGGGGCCAAGCGACGCGCGTTCGAATGCGCCGCTCAAGGCAAGAGGCGCGATATGGGGCACATCGTAGACCACGGCGAGATCGGCCTCGGCGGCGAGCAGCCGCAGCAGGCAATCCTCGCGGTTCTCCGAGCGAACCCTGACGGGGCGCGCCTGTCCCTCTGTCAGGGCGGCGACGATGGCGGGCGAATGGGTGGTTGTTATCGCGTGCTGGCAGGCCAGCGTGAGGCCCCGCGCGCCGCCACTCTGCGCGAGTCCGTCGCGCAGCTGCCGCAGTTGCGCGGCGAGGCTGCGCATGGCAGGCAGGTGCGGCGCGACCTCGGGCAGGAGTGTGAGCGGCTTGTGGCGGCGGTCGAAGAGCGGCACGCCCAATGCCACCTCGATCGCGCGCAGCCGCCGGGTAAGCGCGGGCTGGCTGACATGGCGCAACTCGGCGGCGCGCGCGAGCGACCCGGCATCGGCCACGGCCAGGATATCATCAAGCCATTCGAGCCGCATTTTGCGTATCCTGCATGATCTTTGGCAGGATTGGCATTGGACAGGGAAATTGTCACGCCATAATATCCGGAAATCGCATATTAGCCGGAGGTTTCCTCATGCATCTCGCCCGCTTTCCCCGTCATTTTCTCGCGCATCTGCCCACCCCGCTCGAACGGCTCGACCGGCTGGGCGCCGAACTGGGCGGCCCGGAAATCTGGATCAAGCGCGACGATTGCACCGGCCTCAGCACCGGCGGCAACAAGACCCGCAAGCTCGAATACCTGATGGCCGAGGCCGAGGCGCAGGGTGCCGACATGGTGATGACGCAAGGTGCCACGCAATCCAACCATGCCCGGCAGACCGCCGCTTTCGCCGCCAAGCTGGGGATGGACTGCCACATCCTGTTGGAGGACCGAACCGGCTCGAACAACGCCAACTATAACAACAACGGCAACGTACTGCTCGATCACCTGCACGGTGCCACCACCGAGAAGCGGGCCGGCGGCGGTGACATGAATGCCGAGATGGAACAGGTGGCAGAGCGCTTCCGCGCCGGGGGACGCAAAGTGTATACCATCCCCGGCGGTGGCTCGAACCCCACCGGCGCGCTTGGCTACGTCAACTGCGCCTTCGAGATGCTGGCACAGTTCAATGACCGCGCGCTCAAGGTCGATCACATCGTCCACGCCACCGGCAGCGCGGGCACGCAGGCGGGGCTCATCACCGGGCTCAAGGCGATGAACGCGCAGATCCCGCTTCTCGGCATCGGGGTGCGCGCGCCCAAGCCCAAGCAGGAGGAGAACGTCTACAACCTCGCTTGTGCGACGGCCGAAAAGCTTGGCTGTGCAGGCGTTGTGGCGCGTGAGGACGTGGTCGCCAATACCGATTACGTGGGCGAAGGCTATGGCATTCCCACCGAAAGCGGGCTGGAAGCCATCCGCATGTTCGCCGAACTCGAAGCGATCCTGCTCGATCCGGTCTATTCGGCCAAGGGCGCGGCAGGCTTCATCGACCTCATTCGCAAGGGTCATTTCAAAAAGGGCGAGCGCGTGGTGTTCCTGCATACCGGCGGCGCGGTCGCGCTCTTCGGGTATGACGACGCCTTCGACTTCTCGGGACGCTGGACAAGCTGACCGCGCCCGCCATCGACGACCGAGGAAAGCCCCGCCGCGAAGCGGGGTTTTCCATGCCCGCCATATCCGCTAAAGCGCGGTGTAACCCGGCATTGCAGGCGGAAAGATCCATGAAATTCACACTGTCCTGGCTGAAAGACCATCTCGACACCTCGGCCACCGTCGACGAGATCACCGAGACGCTGACCGATCTCGGCCTCGAGGTGGAGGGCGTGAGCAACCCGGCGGCGCGGCTGCGCGATTTCACCATCGGCAAGGTGCTCAGCGCCGAGAAACATCCCGACGCGGACAAGCTGCGGGTCTGCCGGGTGGCGACCGATGCGGGGGAGACGCAGATCATCTGCGGGGCTCCGAACGCCCGCGAGGGGATCACCGTGGTGATCGCCAAGCCCGGCGTCTACGTGCCCGGCATCGGCACCACCATCGGCGTGGGCAAGATCCGCGGTGTCGAGAGCCACGGCATGATGTGCTCGGAACGCGAGATGGAGCTCTCGGACGAGCATGACGGCATCATCGAACTGCCCTCGGGCGAGGTAGGTGAGCGCTTTACCGACTGGCTGGCCGCGAACGACCCGGCCAAGGTGGACCCCGTGATCGAGATCGCCATCACGCCGAACCGTCCCGACGCGCTCGGTGTGCGGGGGATCGCGCGCGATCTGGCGGCGCGGGGCCTCGGTACGCTGCGGCCCGCCGCGACGGCGGATATCGAGGGACAATTCACCTGCCCCGTCGGCATCAGCATCGACAAGGACACGACCGAGAACGGCTGTCACGTCTTTGCCGGGCGGCTCATCCGCGGGGTGCAGAACGGCCCCTCGCCCGCATGGCTTCAGGACCGGCTGCGCGCCATCGGGCTGCGGCCCATCTCGGCGCTGGTCGATATCACAAATTTCTTCACCTATGACCGCAACCGCCCGCTGCACGTCTTTGACGCCGACAAGATGGCGGGCGATCTTCGGGTGCATCGCGCGCAAGGCGGCGAGACGCTGACCGGCCTCGACGAGAAGGAATACACCTTCGGCCCCGGACAGGTGGTGATCTCGGACGACACCGGAATCGAGAGCATCGGCGGCATCATGGGGGGCCTCGCCACCGGCTGCACCGAGGAGACGGTCAATGTCTTTCTGGAGGCGGCGGTCTGGGACCATATCCAGATCGCAACGACCGGTCGTGCGCTCAGGATCAATTCCGACGCGCGCTATCGCAACGAGCGCGGCATAGACCCGGCGTTCAACCACGAGGCGCTGGACCTCGCGACGCATATGATCCTCGACCTGTGCGGCGGCACGCCGTCCAACCGCGTGGTGGCGGGCAAGGCACCGGACACCGCCCGCGCCTACCGGCTCGATCCCGCGCGGGTGCGTGCGCTCGTCGGCATGGACATCCCCGAGAGCGATCAGCGCCAGACGCTGACGGCGCTCGGCTTTCGTCTCGAAGGAAACACGGCGCATGTCCCGAGCTGGCGGCCCGACATCACAGGCGAGGCGGATCTCGTCGAGGAGGTGGCGCGCATCGCATCGCTCACGCGGCTGGAGGGGCGACCGATGGCCCGGGTGCATCCCGGTGTACCCAAACCGATCCTCAGCCAGATCCAGAAACGCGCACGGACCGCACGCCGCAGCGCGGCGGCGCTCGGCTACAACGAATGCGTCACCTACAGCTTCATCGATCGCGAGGCGGCGGCGCTCTTTGGTGGGGGCAATGACGCCACCCGGCTCGCCAACCCGATCAGTTCCGAGATGAACCATTTGCGCCCGGCCTTGCTGCCCGGCCTGTTGCAGGCCGCGGCGCGCAATCAGGCGCGTGGGATCATGAACATGGCGCTCTTCGAGGTGGGCCACGCCTTTCAAGGCGGCGAGCCGGAAGAGCAAAGCCTGCTGGTAAGCGGCATTTTGGTGGGGCAGACCGCGCCCAAGGACGTGCATGGCAGCGCGCGCGCCGCCGACCTCTACGACGCCAGGGCCGATGCCGAGGCGATCCTGTCGGCCATCGGCGCACCGGCCAAGGTGCAGATCCTGCGCGGGGCGGGCGATTGGTGGCACCCGGGGCGGCACGGGATGATCTGCCTCGGGCCCAGGAAGGTGCTGGGCGTATTCGGCGAACTGCACCCGCGCGTGCTGCACGCGCTCGACGTGAAGGGACCGGTTGTGGCCTATACGCTGTTCCCGCAAGACATCCCGCTGCCGCGAAAAAGCTCGGCGTCACGCGGGGCGCTGGGGATCAGCGATCTCCAGGCCGTCGAGCGCGATTTCGCCTTTGTCGTGAATGCCGAGGTCGAGGCGCTTACGCTGGTCAATGCTGCCGCCGGGGTCGACAAGCAGTTGATCGAGGATGTCCGCATCTTCGACGAGTTTATCGGCGGCAATCTTGGCGAGGGCAAGAAATCGCTGGCGATGACGGTGCGGCTTCAGCCCCGCGACAAGACGCTCAAAGAGGCCGATATCGAGGCGGTGAGCGCGAAGATCATCGACAAGGTGCAGAAGGCCACGGGTGGAACCCTGCGCGGCTGAACGAGGAGGACAAGATGCTGAAGATCTACCTGTCGGGCGAGATCCACACTGATTGGCGCGAGCGGATCATCGAGGGCGCGAAGGGGCTCGACGTCACCTTCTCCGCCCCGGTGACGGATCACGCGGCGAGCGATGATTGCGGCGTGGCGATCCTCGGGGACGAGGCCGACAAGTACTGGCACGATCACAAGGGCGCGATGGTCAACGCCATCCGCACGCGCAAGGGGATCGCGGAGGCGGATATCGTGGTGGTCCGCTTCGGCGACAAATACAAGCAGTGGAACGCCGCCTTCGACGCGGGCTATGCCGCAGCGGTTGGCAAGTCGCTCATCATCCTGCAACCGCCCGAGCATGACCACGCGCTCAAGGAGGTGGATGCCGCAGCACTGGCCGTGGCGCGCGAGCCGGAGCAGGTGGTCGATATCCTGAG
>Ga0102934_1001700_pt1 | contig 15429 bp, 18 predicted proteins | sample SalPonR2_A_D1_MG_FD_78175 | JGI IMG/M metagenome (GOLD analysis project Ga0102934, IMG submission 78175) | Salt pond soil microbial communities from South San Francisco under conditions of wetland restoration - Salt Pond MetaG R2_A_D1_MG | ecosystem: Environmental > Aquatic > Marine > Intertidal... | reverse complement strand
TAATAAAAGGGCACTTTTAGTAACATCTAAACTATCTTTCTTTTTGTTTGTCTTACTTAAGTACTACAGTAGCTCCAGCTTCTTCAAGAGCTTCTTTCATATTTTCTGCTTCTTCTTTGCTGAGTCCTTCTTTGACATTTTGAGGTGCGTCGTCAACAACAGCTTTAGCTTCTTTTAAGCCTAAACCGGTTAACTCTCTAACAGCTTTGATTACCTGAATTTTCTTGCCACCAATTTCTTCTAAGTAAACATCAAATTCAGTTTGCTCTTCTTCTTCTGCACCGCCAGCGGCTCCACCAGCTGCAGCAGCAACGGGAGCAGCAGCGCTTACACCAAACTTGTCTTCTAATTCTTCAACTAATTCAGCCAATTCTAATACAGACATATTTTCAATTGCTTCAATAATTTCTTCTTTATTCATCTTTGTTCCTCCTTAAAAAATTTTTATTCTTTTTGATCCTTAATTTGACTCAATACACTTACTAAGTTCCTCATATTTCCACTAAGTACATTTACAAAACCAGTGATGGGAGCCTTCATACTAGCAAATGCTTTTGCAAGTAATTCTTCTCTAGATGGAATCTTTGCTAATGATTCAACCTTTTCTTTACTGATCACTTCGCCATTTAAGTAACCGCCTTTAATTTCGAGCACTTCATGGTCTTCTGCAAAATCATCTAAGATCTTGGCAGGAGATACCACATCTTCAATCCCAAAAGCAATAGCGGTCGGTCCACTGAAAAATTCAGTGATTTCGGATAGATCAGAATTATTTGCTGCAATTTTAGCCAAAGTATTCTTTACAACTTTGTAATCAACTCCAGCTTCTCTTAACTTTGCTCTTAATTCTGTCATCTCTGCTACATCTAAACCAATATAATCAGTAACTACCATTGATTTAGCTTTCGAAAATTCCTTTTCTAATTCTTTTACAGCTGCTTCTTTATCAGGTCTTGCCATCTATATCACTTCACCTCCCTGTATTTGCCCATCTGTACGATAATTAAAATAGTCTAACAAATAAAAAAACCTGCCATAGATAGGCAGGAGATTTTTAAGGTAATGTCAATCCACATGTAGAGTATACATGTACATTGCTTTTACTTAGATAACCTCGGCGGGAAAAGTTTAAGTCATTGCTGACTCCCACTATCTATGGTTAGACTATATTTTATTATTACCAAGAATAAGCATAACACTTATTGATAAGTATGTCAATGAATTATCTACCAATTAATTTCAAGGCTGCATTCGGGTCAATCTTAACTCCAGGACCCATGGTGGAAGATACTGTAATAGATCTAAAGTATTTTCCTTTTGCAGCAGCAGGTCTTTCGATCATTAAAATATCCATGATCTTTTTGAAGTTGTCAACTAATTCGTCAACTTCAAAAGAAGCTTTTCCGATTGGTAGATGCATATTACCGTCACTGTCAACTCTATATTCTAACTTACCAGCTTTAAATTCTTCAATAGATTCAGCTAAATCGAATGTAACGGTGCCTGCTTTAGGGTTAGGCATTAAACCTTTGGGACCTAAAATTCTACCTAAAGGACCAACTACACTCATCATATCAGGTGTAGCAATAGCTAAATCGAAATCCAGCCAACCCTCTTCAATTCTTTCAGCTAAATCTTCCTGGCCAACTACATCTGCGCCGGCTTCTTCAGCTTCACGAGCCTTTTCACCTTTCGCAAATACAACAATTTTAACTTCTTGACCAGTTCCATGGGGAAGTACTAAAGTACCTCTAATGTTTTGATCAGCATGTTTAGGATTAACTCCTAATTTCGCTGAAAATTCCACGGATTCATCAAAATTTGCAGTGGCTGTGTTTTTTGCTAATTCAAGTGCATCCTGTGGTTCATAGAAATTATTTCTATCCACTTTTTCCAAAGCTTCCTCATATCTTCTGCTTTGCTTTGCCATAAAATCTCCTCCTTTGTGGTATTAACGGTTTTTACCTCCCACTGTTTTAACGCAAATTACTCTACTAAAATACCCATACTGCGGGCAGTACCTTCAATCATGCTCATAGCAGCTTCGATATCAGCTGCATTCAAGTCTTTCATCTTTTGTTCGGCAATTGCTCTCACATCGTCTTTACTTACAGTTGCAACTTTATCTACATTAGGTTCACCTGAAGCTGTTTCAATACCAGCAGCCTGCTTTAGTAAAATGGAAGCAGGTGGTGTTTTGGTAATAAAGTCAAAAGTCCTATCTGCATATACAGTAATTTCAACAGGAATAATTGTACCCTGCTTATCAGAAGTCTTTGCATTAAAAGCCTTACAGAAATCCATAATATTAACTCCATGTTGACCTAGTGCGGGTCCTACAGGAGGGGCTGGATTAGCTTGTCCGCCGGGAATCTGCAGTTTAATCTGTCCTATTACTTTTTTTGCCATGGCATTATTCCTCCTTTCTTATCTCCTAAATCTAATATTACTCTGGTTCAACTTGATCAAAATCAAGTTCAACAGGAGTTTCTCTACCAAACATTGATACCATAACTTTAACTTTCTGCTGTTGAGGATGGATTTCTTGTACGATACCGATAAATTCCTCAAAAGGACCATCGGTGACCATTACTTTATCTCCAACTTCAAAATCAATAGTAATTTCTTCTTCTTTCAATCCCATACCGGATAATATATGATCAATTTCATGTTTTTCTATAGGTAAAGGCTTTGTTCCACTACTTACAAAACCCATAACACCTGGGGTGTTTCTAACAACATACCAGGTTTCATCATTCATCTCCATGTGAATTATAATATAACCGGGAAAGATCTTTTTATCAACAACTTTTTTCTTGCCGCCTCTTTTTCTTACCTTTTCTTCCGTGGGAACAAGAATTTCTTTAATCTTATCTGTCATACCGGTAGTCTTTATTCTTTTTTCCAAATTGGCCTTTACTTTCTTTTCATGACCTGAATAGGTATGGACTACATACCAATTAGTATTATCTTCCATTTTTTCTTCCATAATTTAAGGACCCTGAATACAGGATCCTCACCTCCTTAATTACATTATAAAGGGAGTAATAATATTTGTTAGAACTACATCAATAACTCCTATAAAAGCAATTAATGCTGTGACTGTTATTAAAACTACGATAGTATAAGATTGTAGATCCTCTCGGTTAGGCCAGTTAACTTTTCTCAATTCAAGTCTAACTTTTTTTAAAAAGCCACCTACTTTTCCCAAAAAACCTAATTTGGCCACTTAAATCACGTCCTTATTATAGTTATTTAAAAATTAATAAGCTTGATTTCTATTTGGTCTCACGATGTAATGTGTGTTCTTTGCAGTGCTTACAGTATTTTTTAATTTCTAATCTACCACGCATACTCTGTTTATTTTTCGTGGTGGTATAGTTTCTATTCTTACATTCTGTACATTCTAATTTAATTTTTTCACGCATGGTGCCACCCCCTCAGTTGGCCAATATTGGTTCCTGTATTTATATATAAAATAGATTAATTTCTTGTGATTACAGCCTTAATTACTTTATCATATATATATGTAAAAGTCAACAAGTTTTAAAAAGCATGTGCATTGCGCACATGCTTTTTTTATACACTAGTTTTTTTAGTTAAGGGTTTAAAACCTACTCAATTATTTCAGTTACAACACCAGACGCTACAGTATGTCCGCCTTCACGAATCGCAAATCTTAAGCCTTCTTCCATCGCGATCGGGGTGATTAACTCTGCATTCATTTCAATGTTGTCACCAGGCATTACCATCTCTACTCCTTCGGGTAGGTGAATGGTACCAGTTACATCAGTTGTTCTGAAATAAAACTGGGGTCTATATCCATCAAAGAAAGGTGTGTGACGTCCACCCTCATCTTTGGATAATACATAAACCTCTGCCTTAAACTTAGTGTGAGGTGTAATACTACCTGGTTCAGCTAGTACCTGACCTCTCTCGATATCTTCTCTTTTAATACCTCTAAGTAATGCTCCTATATTGTCTCCGGCTACCGCTTCGTCGAGAAGCTTCCTGAACATCTCTACACCGGTTACAACTGTATCTTGGGTCTCTCTGATTCCTACAATCTCTACCTCATCTTGAGGATGTAAGGTTCCTCTATCTACACGACCGGTCGCTACTGTGCCGCGGCCCTTGATTGAGAAGATATCCTCGATAGGCATTAAGAATGGAAGCTCACTGTCTCTTTCTGGTTCTGGAATGTAGTCATCTACTGCTTCCATTAACTCTACAATCTTCTTGCCATTCGGACCTTCTGGATCAGCATTCTCTAATGCTTTAAGGGCTGAACCTACTATCACGGGAGTATCGTCGCCCGGGAAGTCGTATTCATTTAATAAGTCTCTTACTTCCATCTCTACTAATTCGATTAATTCTGGGTCATCTACCATATCTGCTTTGTTTAAGAATACTACAATTGAGGGCACGCCTACCTGACGAGCTAGCAAAATATGCTCTCTAGTCTGGGGCATTGGACCATCTGCAGCAGATACTACCAAAATTGCTCCATCCATCTGGGCTGCACCAGTGATCATGTTCTTAACATAGTCAGCGTGGCCCGGACAGTCTACGTGAGCATAGTGTCTCTTTTCAGTTTCATACTCAACGTGAGAGGTCGCAATTGTAATACCTCTCTCTTTTTCTTCGGGAGCGTTGTCGATTGAATCGAAATCTCTAACTTCTGCTCCACCATAGTTAGAAAGTACAGAAGTGATTGCTGCAGTTAAAGTAGTCTTACCATGGTCAACGTGTCCAATAGTACCGATATTCAAATGTGGTTTCGTTCTTTCAAACTTTTCCTTAGCCATTATATTCATCTCTCCTTTGTTAATATTGTAGCACAGTGTGAATACATTTTAATATTATATAAATATTTTAAAAAATTTTAGATGTCATGCTTTTCTAAAAACTCTTCTAATTTTCTTTTAACCCTCTGTAGAGCGTTGTCTACAGACTTAACATGTTTATCCAAAGTATCAGCAATATCCTGATAGGATTTACCATTCAGATATTCCTGTAAAACATTAAATTCTAAATCACTAAGCATTTCACTGATTTGGCTCTCAATTAAATCATATGTCTCTTTGCTTACAAAGAGTTCCTCGGGATTATTCAGTTTTGTCCCTTTTAAAATATCAAGGAGTGTGCGGTCTGATTCTTCATCGTAAATTGGCTTATTTAAGGATACATATGAATTTAACGGTTGGTGTTTCTGCCTAGTGGCTGCCTTAATTGCTGTGATTATCTGTCTGGTAATACACAATTCTGCAAAAGCCCTAAAAGAAGCTAGACGATCAATTTTGTAATCTCTAACAGCTTTATATAGGCCTATCATGCCTTCCTGTACGATGTCTTCTCTACCTGCCCCAACAAGAAAATATGATCTTGATTTAGCCAGCACAAAATTCTTGTACCTTTTTATTAATACCTCTTCTGCTCTGGAGTCTCCTTCGTGAATTATTTCTATTAATTCATCATCACTGAGCTGGCTGTAGTCCTGTTGCTCAACTTCTTGGGCATTTGTGTTCAACCAGAATCCCCCCTTATTTAATACATTAATATTATACTGTTTAAAACTTTTTTAGTCAAGGATTATATTGTATTCCTCTGCCGATTGACCTCAAATAATATTACACCGGCCGCAACAGATACATTAAGTGAACTAAATTCATTTTGCATCGGTATTTTTACTAAAAAGTCACACTTTTCTTTGGTTAAACGGGCCAGACCACTTCCTTCATGTCCTAGTACTAAGGCATATTTGCCTTCAAAATCATGTTCAAAATAGTTTTGTTCACCGTTAATATCTGCTCCTACTATCCAATAATATTTTTCTTTAAGAACATCAATAGCTCTATTGATATTGACAACTTCCACTAAATTTACATGTTCAATCGCACCGGCTGAAACCTTATCCACTGTTGCAGTAATACTACAGGCCCTATCTTTGGGATAAATAATGGCATCAACTCCGGCTGCATGAGCAGTTCTGATTATTGCTCCAAAATTATGTGGATCCTGAATATGGTCTAAAATTAAAATTAAAGGATCGTCTTTATTTTCTAAAGAATCTATTATTTCATATAAATCATATGTTTCAATTTCACTGGTTAAGGCGATTACACCCTGGTGGTTATCAGTAACTGCCTTTTCATCTATCTTAAACTTTGGCAGCCACTCCAGGTAGATATTATTTTCCTCAGCCATCTCAAGAATTAGCTTAATTTTATCGCCTCTTAAACCCTTTTGCAAGTATATTTTTTCAACCTCTTTGCCTTCTTTGATTAACTCGATAACAGGATTTTTACCTTCAACATTTCTCATTATGTTTTTGCCTCAGCTTTTTTTGCTTTAATTTTGTCTATTTTGCCACAGGATAAATCGCCTTCCGGACACTCACCGTCTGTTTCACAGGGAGGACCGGCATTTTCAAATATGACAGGAGCAACCTTCTTCACTTCATTTAACATCTGCCAGGCGATGCTCCTAATTTCCCATTGCGCCCTATTACAGGTTCTAAGTCTCAGAAAGTGCATTAATGAACGGGCATTATATGAAATCACTATATTAGTTTTGATGGTAGGAAGGATAAATCTGGCATCCTCTTTGGGAACACCCATCTCGATAAATTCTAAATAGGTTTCTTCCAACTCTTCCATCTTCTCTTGATACTTTTTATAAGCTTCTTCATTCTTTTTGATCTTGGGCGGAGTTATATAATCAAAGTTATCTTCTGTCACATACCGCTGGGATCTCTGAGAATAAGAAGTCCCAATTCTTTGTCTGACAATTTGATGAGAGGTAACCCGACTGCATTGAACGTGAAAGAAAAAATATGTGTGTTCTAATGTAGAAGTATGGCCCATATTTACTACTTTTCTTACCAGGTTTTCAACCTGTTCTCTTGACATCTCTTCATTTAATCTGTCAGCCCCTTTTTTGGAATAACATAAGCGGGCTGCCGTAGCAACATTTCTTTCCGGATTATCTGTATAGTCTATTAACTCTGCTTTCGGTTTTACTTCCATTTTACTCCCCCTTAGTTTGTAATCTCCCACTCCGTTCCTCGCGGGGTATCATTAACTTTTATTCCCATTTCGGCTAGATCATCTCTAATTTTATCTGCTAATTCATAGTTTTTATTCTCGCGGGCTTCTTCTCTTAAGGATAAAATATACTCAACCAAATCATTAAACTTCTCCGATTCAACTTCTACCTGAGCTCCTTCTAAAGTTAAACCAAACAAATCAGTTAATTTAGTATATATATTGTAGACCTTCTCTAGATCTTTGAACAATTCTCTGCTTAATTTAAAATCAGAATCATTAATTACTTTATTTATTTCAGTTGCTATTTCATTAATAACACCTGATGCTAAGGCTGTATTAAAGTCATCATCCATTGCTGCAAAAAATTCTTTTTCTTTTTTCTGTACTTTATCTAATAAATCAACTTCAACTTCTTCTTCGACAAAATCATACTTTCCTTTTAATATATTATCCAATGCTTTTTTTGTATTAATTAATTTTTCTAAACTTTTATTGGTGCTTTCGATTTCTTCTTCATTATATTCGATTGGACTGCGGTAATGTTTAGTTAAAATGAAATATCTTAACTGGTCAGCCGTATATTTTTCTAAAAGCTCTCTGGTGGTATAAAAGTTGCCGAGTGATTTTGACATTTTGTCTCCACTCATGTTCACCGTACCATTGTGCATCCAGTACTTCACAAATGGTTTTACACCACTATAGGCCTCTGCCTGGGCGATTTCATTTTCATGATGAGGAAAGATTAAATCTGTTCCACCCCCATGGATATCAAAGGTACTGCCCAATTCCTGGATGGACATGGCAGAACACTCTATATGCCAACCCGGCCAGCCGCGTCCCCAGGGGCTGTCCCATGCCATTACATCTTGGTCATCTACTTTTTTCCAGAGGGCAAAATCAAGTGGATTCTTTTTATCACTTTCCACTTTTTTTCTGGTACCAGCAATCATCTCATCTAAATTTCGGCCGGAAAGCTTTCCATAGTCTGCAAACTCTTCAACACTAAAATAGACATTGCCGTCTGTTACATAAGCAAAACCTTTATCAACTAACGTTTGGACCATTTCTATAATGTTATCTATATTCTCGGTCGCCTTGCAGTAATGGTCAGCCCTTTTGATATTTAAATTATCGAGATCTTCTAAAAAAGCTTTGGAATACTTATGGGCTAACGCCATTGGTTCCATATCTTCTAACTCAGCCCTGGCAATTATCTTTTCATTAATATCTGTAAAGTTTGAAATATATTTTACTTCATAACCCTTATATTCAAGGTAATTACGAATTACATCATAATTGATAACACCTCTCATATGCCCCAGATGAGAGTAGTTTTGTACAGTCAATCCACATACATACATCTTTACCTTGTTTTTTTCGACCGGCACAAATTCTTCTTTCTCTCGGGTTAAAGTATTATAGACTTTTAGCACATGGGACACTCCTTTCTTGTGAAAAACTTCTCCCCCAATCAAGGAGGAGAAGTCCCTTTATTTTTATTTAGTTGTTGGCTTTCATGGCTAGCGCATTGTCAAGCCTATTTATTGTCTCTTCTACACCCAGAATATATATGACATGTTTCATTTCCGGTCCGGAATTAAGACCGGTTAACGCTAATCTTGTCGGGTGATAGACGGTTCTACCGCCTACAGGTAGTTCACTTATTAATTCAGAGAAGATATTATTGATCTTTTCAGGGGTAAATTCATCCAGCTCTTTTAGCTTTTTCTTGAGGTGATCAAAAACAACTTCAACCCCTTCTTCTTTAAATTCCTCGATAGCCTGTTCTTTATCTTCAAACTCTAATTCCTTAAAGAAAAGTTCAGCTTCCTCAGGAATTTGAGCTAGATAATCAACACCGGTCCGGGAAACGTCAATTACCTTTTTAAGCCATTCATAGTTGTCTTCTACAAATTGATCATCAATATAGCCGGCTTCTTTTAAATATGGGATCGATAGTTCAACAATATAATCTAGATCAGACTCTCTGATATACTTACCATTAACCCAGTTTAATTTATCTATATCAAATACAGCTGCACTTTTATTAATATCCTTTAATTCAAAGTTTTCAATAATTTCTTCCTTGCTTAAAATTTCTTTATCTTCCGGTGGAGCCCAGCCTAAAAAAGAAAGGAAGTTAAATAAAGCTTCCGGTAGATAACCTTTGGCTCTATATTCGCCAATATAGACATCATCATCTTCACTTCTCTTTTTCAACTTGGCTCTATCACTATCAAGTATTAAGGGAAGATGGGCGAATTTCGGCACCTCAAATCCTAAGGCTTCATATATTAAAATTTGTTTTGGGGTATTAGACAAATGGTCTTCTCCCCTGATAACTTCTGTGATTTCCATTAAGGCATCATCCACCACAACGGCAAAGTTATAGGTGGGCATTCCATCCGATTTAAAGATGATAAAGTCATCTAAGACAGAGGTGTTAAAGGTTACATCACCTCTTATCTCATCTTCTACCACTATATCGCGTTCCTCGGCTGGCAGTTTAAATCTTATGACAGAATCTCTGCCTTCTTCTTCGTACTTTTGTTTTTCTTTTTCAGATAGATTGCGGCAGTGCCCATTATATTTAGGCATTCTACCTTCTTCTAAAGCCTTTTCACGCATTTCATCTAATTCTTCTTCTGTACAGTAACATTTATATGCTTTATCTTCTTCAAGTAACTTTTTTGCATATTTTTCATAGATGCCAAGTCTTTCTGACTGTCGATAAGGTCCAAAGTCCCCACCGACTCCGGCCCCTTCATCTACATCGAGACCTAACCAATCAAGTTCCTGAATAATTATATCTTCAAATTCTTTTGTTGATCTTTTTTGGTCTGTATCTTCAATTCTTAAGACAAGCTCCCCCTCATTTTTTCTGGCCCAGAGCCAGTTAAAAAGCGCTGTCCTCATATTACCAATATGAATTTTTCCGGTCGGAGAGGGGGGAAACCTCAGTCTCATATCACTCACGGTTAATTCCTCCTTAATTGTTATGATCATTATTGCATTTATTTAAGTTTATTATCTCTTATATTACACTTGTACCGATTGCTAGCTGTTCTGGTCCATCTACTAAAGCATGACCAAACTTACCAAAAATAGCCACAGATACATATTCCGGTCCTCTTACTACAGCAATTTTAAAACCGCCGCCGAGGCCGGGATTAATTAAGGCTAACTGACTATATGCATCTTTAACTGCATTGGACACAGCTGATTTTTCACGGGAGTTTTCAGATATTACTCCTCTGGCAATCGCTGCTACAGTTGTACTTTCTCTTAGTTTAACCGGTAATTTTTCTGCATTAGCACCGGTCTGGGTTATTGCACCTTTGTAACCATAACCACTTATCTTTTCAAGCCAATATTCTTCATATTCACGGCTGCGGGTCATCGCTAAATAGATAGCTGCACTTTCCGGGTTAATATTCTTTTTCTCAACCTCTAATTCTTCTTCATCTTTCATATAACCATATACAATATCATCAGCAGTAATTATACCGACTAATTCATCATCTTTATTAACAACCGGCATCCCGCCAATCTGGTTGTTCGATAAAATCTTAGCTGCTTTTTGTACGGTATCAAGTTCTTTAATCGTAATTACATCTTCTGACATATACTTTCCAATCTTTTCTTTTATATTATCATTATTCATTAAATCTCCATCTGTTAAAATACCAACTATATCATCATCTTCAACTACAATAAGTCTACCAATTTTATTTAATGATAATACTCTTTCTGCTTCCATTACGGTTGAATCCACTTTAATTGTTATAGGATTCTTTGTCATAATATCTTTAATTAACATTATTTCTTCACCTTCCTCAATACTAGATAATTATTTGTTTTCTAATAGTACTACTGCTTGTGCACCTATCCCTTCAACTCTCCCGATAAATCCCAGTCCTTCCGTTGTCGTAGCCTTAATATTTATTTGTGTGGTATCTACTTTTAATATTTCGCTTAAATTTTTTTCTATTTTGTTTTTATATTTTTTTATCTTTGGTTTTTCAGCTAAAAGAATTAGGTCTGCATTGATTAATGTGTAGTTATTATTAAACATTATTTCTACAACAGTGTCAAGTAATTTACTGCTGCGAATATTTTTATATTTTTGGTCGCTATCCGGGAAAAGTTCTCCAATATCACCTTTTCCCATAGCACCCAGTAGAGCATCAATTAGAGCATGAATTAAAACATCTGCATCCGAATGTCCTTGCAAGCCAAAGTCAGACTCTATTTTAATTCCACCCAGATATAAAGGACTTTCTTCTGTAAAGGGATGCACATCAAAACCTATTCCTACTCTCATCTTATTCTCTCCTACTTTTTAATATCTCTTCAGCAATAGTAATATCAATTGGGGTCGTAATCTTAATATTTTCATACGAACCCTCTACTATTTTAACACTTTTGTTCATTAATTCTATTAAATAGGCATCATCTGTAATATTTTTATCATAAATATCACTCTGATGAGCTTTTTTAATCAATTCATAACTAAAAGCCTGGGGGGTCTGAATAGAAGTTAAGTTATCCCTATTTATCGTTTTAACTACATAATTATTGTGATCTTTCACCTTGATAGTGTCTTTTACATCGACACCTGTGGTAACGGCCTCTTCTTTTTCTAAAGCCCCAATCACATTATTGATAATTTTTTGGGTGATTAAAGGCCGGGCACCATCATGTATAATTATGTAATCAGTTTTCTTAGGGGCCTTTTTTATACCATTAAAAACCGATCCTTTTCTACTCTGACCGCCTTTTACCATCTCAATCTTTTGCCTGCCTTTCTTAAAAAGAGATAATATCTCTCTTTCACAACGGTCCATCTCATTTTCCTGCAAGACCAAAGTAATCTTATCTATAAAAGAATTGCTGACAAAATTATGAAGAGTGTGGTAAAGTACAGGTTTATCTTCCAATTTGAGGTATAATTTATTTTCTCTTATCCCCATCCGGCTGCCCATCCCGGCAGCTGGAATTACTGCAGTTATATACATATTAAATCTCCTTTTAGATTAAAAATAGATTTTAATATTCACCTTCAGATTTGGGTTTGGCAAAAATCATACGGCCGGCAGCAGTTTGTAAGATACTGGTAACCATAACTGAAATGTCTTCATCCATGTACTCAATTCCGTTATCAACTACAATCATTGTACCGTCATCTAAATAACCGATACCCTGCCTATCTTCTTTACCTTCTTTAATAACTTTAACATCCATTTCTTCCCCGGGAAGTACGACTGGTTTAACAGCATTGGCCAGTTCATTAATGTTTAATACAAATACTCCCTGCAGTTCAGAAACTTTATTTAAATTAAAATCATTTGTAACTATTTTTGCTTCAAACTCCTGGGCCATTTTTACCAACTTGCTGTCAACTTCCGGAATCTCTTCATAATTCTCTGATACAATATCGACATCTATCCGGTTGTCCTTTTGCATTTTCTTTAAAATATCGAGACCTCGACGGCCGCGATTTCTCTTCAATCCATCTGATGAATCAGCAATATGTCTTAATTCTTCTAAGACAAATTCAGGGATCATTAATTTACCTTCTACAAATCCGGTTTTACAAATATCATAAATCCTCCCATCAATAATTACACTTGTATCTAAAATCTTTTTAGTTATACTGCTGTTTTTACTGCCTGCAAAAAACTTCTTGTTTTCAAACAATAAGTTAAAAATATCATCAGATTTATAAAGGGCCAGGGTTAAACCTAAATATATAAAAATAACATTAATTAAAATTTGTAAAGGCAAACCCAGCTTGGGAATCGAAGAAATAGAAAAAGCAAGATTAATAAGAGAACCAATTATTAGTCCGAGTATAATACCTAGAAAAGAAATAATAACTTTTTTCCAGGAAAATTCTTTTAACTTATAATCAAAATTCAAAATAAAGTCAAGCAACTTTTCTAGTAAGTAAGATATTAAAAAATAACCTATAAGAGCACCTATAATAATTCCAATAAATTGTTTGCTAATTAGAAAAGACCATATATTACTGGTAGTAAATTCGATTTCTTCTGCAAAGCCCAACATTACAACACTATTATATCCAATAACAGCACCAATAATTCCAAAAATAAATTTCACTATCTTCTTCAGCATTCAATATCACCTCCTTATCCTGTTACCTTATTTAATTATCATCTTTTTTAAAAACCACCTCTCTTTTTTAATCCTCATCATCATTTACATTGGGATTATTTTCTAATATGTTATCTATCTTTTCAACAACGACTTCTTCTGACATGTCCTTAGCTAATACCAATTCACTGATTAAAATCTTACGGGCATTACTTAACATCTTCTTTTCACCGGTAGATAGACCTTTTTCCATATCCCTAATGGTTAAGTTCCTTACTACCTCAACTACTTCATAAATATCACCGGTTTTTAATTTCTCCATATTCGCTCTATATCTTCTATTCCAGTTTTGAGACATCTTAGACTTTTCACCTTTTAAAAGGTGAAAGACATTTTCAGCCTCTTCTTCGTCAATTACATCTCTAATACCTATTTCTTCAACTTTATGAACCGGGATCATAACTCTCATTTCTCCAATTGGTAATTCCATAATATAGTACTTCTTTTCTTCACCGAGAATTTCTTTTACTTCTATATCGACAATTGTACCGGCTCCATGATTTGGGTAAACTACTTTATCTCCTTTTTCAAACATATTATCAACCTTCCTTTATAATCATTTTAGATATGTCTATCTAATAAGACTTGATCTCTTAACCGCCTGAGACCATCTTTAATAGCCTGGGCTCTCACTTCCCCAACACCCTCTACCTCATCTAATTCATCAAGGGAAGCTACATTAATCTCATTTAAGTCACCGAACTCTTCCACTAAATTTTCTATTACGGGCATTGGTAAACGGGGGATTTTCCTTAAAATCCTGTATCCGCGTGGTTCAATTAATAGATCAAGTGAATTCACATTACCACCATGTCCCATTACATTCCTGATTTCCCTGGTAGATAGCATGTCATCTTTATTTAGTTCATTTAACTCTTCAATTACATCTTCGGCAGTTATGCCTTCCTCCAGCTTTTCGTCTGAAATATAGTCTTTGATAAGTAATTTATTTTCTTCTTCTACATTCATTACCAATTCTTCTAACTGCATTTTTATCAGTCGGCCTTCATTACCTAGTTCTAATATATATCGTTCAATTTCATTTTCTATTTTAAGAACCATTTCAGCCCTTTTAATCACCGTTACCACATCTGCTATTGTAACTAAATTTTCAAATTCAAGGGCACTTAAATTAATTAAGGTCTGGTCAAACACCTTTCTATATTTTTCAAGGGTCTGGACTGCCTGGTTAGCTTTAGAAAGGACCACTCTGATGTCTTCCAGTACATGTTTTTTATCCTCTTTATATAGTGTTATGATATCTCTTCTCTCTGAAATGGCAATTACTAAATTAGAGGTCTGTTTGGCAACCCTTTCAGCTGTTCTATGTCTTGCCCCAGTTTCACTGGAACTGATTGTAGGATCAGGGATTAATAATGCATTGGCATAAATAATATTTTCAGCATCTTGATCCAGAACGATCGCTCCATCCATTTTGCCAAGTTCATAAAGACTGGTCGAGGTTAATTCAGCATTAATTTTAAATCCACCATCAACGAGACTTTCTATCTCCTCATCATTTTCTGTTAATATTATTAAACCTCCCGTTTTTGCTCTTAATATATTTTCCAGTCCTTCTCTAAACTGTGTACCAGGAGCTATTAACTCTAATACTTCATTTAACCATTCTTCATGATCTTTCACAGGGCAGCCTCCTTTATTTTGATAATTTTATAACTAATAGTTAAAATATAAATCTAAACCTTCCTGTAAGTTTTTTATCTCAATTAAATTTAATTCGGGGTCAAACTTCCTCTCTTGAACATTCCCAGAAGGAACTATTATATTTTTAAAACCTAATTTTTTTAGTTCTTTAATTCTTTTATTAAACAGGTTAACAGCCCTAACTTCTCCCGTTAAACCGACTTCTCCTAAGACAGCCGTATTAGAATCTACAGGGAAATCTCTAAAACTTGAAATAACAGAAAAGACTATTCCTAAATCTATAGCTGGTTCACTGGCATATAAACCTCCCGTAATATTAACATGAACGTCACTTGCCTTAAAATTAAAACCGAGCTTCTTTTCAAGCACGGCTAAAAGAATTGATAGCCTTTTTTTGTTAATGCCAGTAGTTAAACGCTGGGGAGTAGAATAAGCTGTATCAGTTACTAAAGCCTGTATTTCTATTAAAATAACTCTATTACCGTCCATAATTGGTACTATAATAGAGCCGCTTGCATTTTCTGGTCTTTCACTGATG
>Ga0102934_1001698_pt1 | contig 15437 bp, 9 predicted proteins | sample SalPonR2_A_D1_MG_FD_78175 | JGI IMG/M metagenome (GOLD analysis project Ga0102934, IMG submission 78175) | Salt pond soil microbial communities from South San Francisco under conditions of wetland restoration - Salt Pond MetaG R2_A_D1_MG | ecosystem: Environmental > Aquatic > Marine > Intertidal... | reverse complement strand
ATAGTAAGTGATATTTTACCTGACAATTTAACAGTTATTCCAATGGAAACCCGGCCATTTTTTCCAGGAATTACTGTTCCTATGGCCTTTTCTGGTGATCAGGCTATTGAAACGATAAAAAAGATTGCGAAAAGCAATTATCCATTCCTCGGTTTTGCCTTAATTAAGGAAATAGATGAAAAAAATTATTCGAATTCTTCACTCTTTGAAGTAGGAACTGTTATTAAAATTCATAAAATTATTTCTGTAGATGAAAAAGGCATACAAATTTTGGCCCAGGGCTTACAACGTTTTAAAAAGGTGAAGAGTATCAGTACTGAGCCGAATATTATCTGGCAGGTACAATATTTTAAAAACCCTGATGAAAAACCTTCCGAGGACCTGAAAGCCTATACACTATCAATTGTTTCTTCTGTAAAAGAATTATTAAAATTAAATCCTGTTTTCCAGGAGCAAATAAAAACTGTGTTGAATCAAATCAACATTGATCAGCCGGGCTTGTTGATGGACCTCATCGCTTCGATGCTTACAGCTGATGGAAGCAGATTACAGGAAGTTCTTGCTGCTTTTGATCTTTTCAAAAGAGGAGAACTTCTGCTTATCTTGCTTAAAGAGGAAATTAAAAGATCACATATACAGGAAGAGATTCAGAAACAAATCAATGAGAAAGTTTCTAAACAACAGCGGGAATTCTTTTTACGTGAACAACTAAAAGTAATTAAAAAAGAACTTGGAATAGAAAAGGATGATAAAGAATCTGAAATTCAGAAGTTTAAAGACAGAATGAAAGATTTAAAACTGACCCGGGAGGCTTATGATGTAATTAACGAAGAAATTGAAAAAATGCAGGTTTTAGAACCGAGTTCTTCTGAATTCCAGGTAACAAGGGCTTATTTAAACACTTTAACCGAATTACCCTGGGGTAAGTTTTCAAAGGACAGATTCGATATAAAAGAAGCCAGACGTATTTTAGACAGGGATCATTATGGCTTGCAGGATGTCAAAAACAGAATACTGGAGTTCATTAGCACGGTGATAAAAAAGGGACGTCATTCTGGTTCTATCATCTGTCTTGTAGGACCACCAGGGGTTGGAAAAACTTCTGTTGGCCGCTCAATAGCAGAAGCGATGAATCGAAAATTTTTTCGCTTTTCCGTGGGAGGTATGAGAGATGAAGCTGAAATTAAAGGACACAGGAGAACTTATATCGGGGCAATGCCAGGAAAGTTGATACAGAGCCTCAAACGAACAGGAACTTCTAATCCTGTGATCATGCTTGATGAAATTGATAAAATGGGAGTAAGCTTTCAGGGTGATCCGGCCTCTGCTTTATTGGAAGTATTGGATCCCGAGCAGAATAAAAATTTCCTTGATCATTACCTGGATGTTCGCTATGATCTGTCTAATGTACTTTTTATCACTACAGCCAATCAACTGGATACAATATCAAGAACCCTGCTGGACAGAATGGAAGTAATCAAATTGCCAGGCTATATTTTACAGGAAAAAGTACAAATTGCTAAAAAGTATTTAATCCCCGAGCAAATTAAAGAGCACGGACTAAGTAAAAGTGAGATAAATATTAAAGATCAGGCCATTGAAAAAATGATCGATCAGTATGCCCGTGAAGCGGGAGTTCGCAGCCTTGAAAAACAAATTAAGAAGATCATGAGGCAGGTGACTCTTAAACAATCGGAAACAGGGCAAAAATCATTCACTGTTTCACGGAATAATCTTGAAAAATTCCTGGGCAAACCAACATTTACGAAGGAAGAACTCTATTCTAAGAAAATATCGGGAATTTCTCTGGGATTGGCCTGGACATCCATGGGAGGAGCCACTATGTATATTGAAGCAAGTGCTGTTACCAGTAAAAATCCCGGATTTAAACAAACGGGCCAATTGGGTAAAGTAATGCAAGAGTCCTCAGAAATTGCTTATTCATACATTCGATCTCAGTTATGTGCGAAGAAAGAGACAGGGAATTATTTTAAAAATAATTTTATACACATGCACGTACCTGCAGGAGCCACACCAAAGGATGGACCCTCAGCAGGTATTACTATGGCATTAGCACTTTATTCGCTTGTTAAAGATAAACCGGTTCCCAAAAATCTGGCAATGACAGGTGAGTTGACGCTTACCGGAAAGGTGCTTCCTATTGGAGGCATTCGGGAAAAAACAATTGCTGCCAGAAGAGTAGGAGTAACAAACCTGATCTTTCCAAAAGAAAACAAAAAAGATTTTGAAGACCTTCCTGATTATATAAAGAAAGGACTGAATCCTTATTTTGTTGATTACTTTGATGAAGTACTGGATGTTGCTTATAATCAAGTGAAAGATAAGTAAGAAGCTTAGAAACTGTTTTGATTTTATTTAAAAATTCTACTTCACCAAATTTTGAAGATGTTATTTTTCATAGCCCCGTCCTTTAGGGCGGGGTTAAGGTAAACCCTAGTATCCGTTCGATTTCTAAAAATTTTGTATTTTAATTTACAAAATTTTTAGAAATCATAGACGGGAGGGATATTTGAATCCCCGCCCTAAAGGACGGGGCTATGAATGATAAAAAAACTAATTTGTTAAAGCAGGACAAAATCAAAACAGTTTCTTAATTTATCAACCCGTTGCTTATAAAAGAACATATAAGTCATTTGAATCTTATGTGTTCTTTTATATATTATGCTGGTTTTATACAATTATTATTCATGAAATTTTGCCTATTATAATACTGCTGAGGATTTTATCTAATCAAAAAATTCCATGTATGATATTCTTTCACATGCCTTTTCAATCACCTTAATTTTCTTGCTATTTTTGCATAAACTAATTTTCTTTATATGGCTCATTTGTTCAGTAAGCTCAAAAAATCTCTCAAAGGAGATCTATATACAGATAAGAAGACAAGATTACTTTATGCTACAGATGCCTCTGCTTACAGGGAAGTACCCTTAGCTGTTGCACGTCCCAGGCATAAAGATGATATAAGAGAATTGATTGATTTTGCAAGGGAAAACAAAATTTCGCTTATTCCCAGAACGGCAGGTACTTCTCTCGCCGGACAAGTGGTGGGGGGAGGTATGGTAGCTGATGTTTCTAAATATCTGACTCAAATCCTTGAATTAAATACTGAAGAAAATTGGGTTAGGGTACAGCCGGGGGTTATTCTTGATGAGTTGAACATGTACCTGAAGCCTCATGGCCTGTTTTTTGGTCCGGAAACTTCCACTTCTAATCGTTGTATGATAGGAGGTATGGTTGGGAACAATGCTTGCGGTTCTCACTCTATCCTTTATGGCTCTACAAGAGATCATACTATCTCTGTGAAAGGATTGCTCAGCGATGGGTCTGAAATAGAACTCGGTCCGCTTGATAAAGAAACTTTCAGGCAAAAAATGAAACAAGAGGACAGGGAAGGAGAGATTTACCGGTTATTCAACAATATGCTTAATGATACTGAAAATCAGAAAGAAATTACAAAAGAATTCCCGGATCAATCCATTTATCGAAGAAATACAGGCTATGCGATTGATCTGCTTTTAAATACTGAAATTTTCAATAAGTCCGATTCCCCTTTGAACATGGCCAATTTGGTTTGCGGTTCAGAGGGAACGCTACTTTTTATTACCGAAATAAAATTGAACCTTGTTCCTTTACCTCCTGCTCATAAAGGACTGGTTGCCGTTCACTTCAACACCCGCAGGGAAGCATTTAAGGCAAATTTAATTGCCTTACAACATCATCCGGCAGCTGTCGAGATGATGGATAAAATCATTCTTGATCTTACAGAAGGAAACCGCGACCAGCAAAGGAATCGCTTCTTTGTCAAAGGAGATCCGGAGGCAATCCTGATTATTGAATTTGCCAGAGATAGCAAGGAGGAGATTGAAAAAGATGTGCAGCAATTAATTACGGATTTAAAAAAACAGGGATACGGATATCATTTTCCGGTCATTTTTGAACCTGATATAAAAAGGGTATGGAACCTTAGAAAAGCTGGACTGGGAGTTTTATCGAACCTTAAAGGTGATGCGCGTCCTGTTTCGGTTATCGAAGATACAGCTGTTAAAGTAGAGGATTTGCCTGAATATATAGAGGATTTTCAGCAAATCATGGATCGGTATAAATTAGAATGTGTATATTATGCTCATGTGGGCTCAGGAGAATTACATTTGAGGCCCATATTGAATTTAAAGAAGAAAGAGGATGTGGAATTATTTCGTACCGTAGGGATAAAAATTGCCCATCTCGTGAAAAGGTATAAAGGTTCAATGAGTGGAGAGCATGGCGACGGAAGGGTTAGGGGAGAGTTTATTCCTATCATCCTGGGAGAAAAAAATTATCGGTTGATACAAAAGGTAAAAGAGACGTTTGATCCGGATCACATTCTGAATCCGGGAAAAATTGTTGATGTGCCGGATATGACTACCAGTCTTCGTTATGAACCTGACCGGGAAGTACATGAAATTGATACTGTTTTTGATTTCTCTGAAGTGGGAGGAATTCTCAGGGCTGCTGAAAAATGCAATGGGAGTGGAGATTGTCGAAAAACAGAGTTAACCGGCGGAACCATGTGTCCAAGCTATATGGCCACGCGCAATGAAAATGATGTAACACGCGCAAGGGCAAATATCCTTAGAGAATTTCTTACCCATTCGCCTAAAAAGAATCCATTTGACCATGAAGAGATATACGAGGTAATGGATCTCTGCCTGTCATGCAAAGCCTGTAAATCTGAATGTCCTTCAAGTGTCGACGTTGCCAAACTAAAAGCAGAGTTTCTTCAGCATTATTATGATGAACATGGGATTCCAATTCGTACCAGGTTAATTGCTTATTTGCCCGGTTTGTATAAGCTGGGAGCTATCTGGCCGGATTTTTATAATTTTTTTCTCAAAAATAAACCGGTCTTGCGCATGATTAACAGATTGATCGGTTTTGCCCCGGACAGAAGCATGCCTCTGCTCCAAAAGAAAACCTTAAATAAATGGATGAAAAGTTATGTGAAGGGAATGGAAAATAAAAACGCTTCGAAAGATAAGATTTATTTTTTTAATGACGAATTTACAAATTTTAATGATACAGATATTGGAATAAAAAGCATTCAACTGTTATCGAAATTAGGTTACAAAGTAATGATCCCCAAGCACCTTGAAAGTGGCAGAACTTATCTTTCCAAGGGCATGCTTCGGAAAGCAAAAAAGTTGGCTAATCAGAATGTTGAAGCACTCAAAGATTTTATTACACCGGAAACACCTTTAGTGGGAGTTGAACCATCGGCTATCTTGGCTTTTCGTGATGAATATCCTGATTTGGCGGAACAGAAGAATCAGGAAACAGCCAGATTGCTCTCTGAAAATTCTCTGACTATTGAAGAGTTCTTAGCCAAAGAGATGGATAAGGGCAAAATCTCTAAGGATTTATTTACGAAAAGGGAACAGAAAATTCTTCTGCACGGTCATTGTCAGCAGAAGGCGGTAGCTTCCACCAATCCTTCGCTTAAAGTATTATCATTTCCTGAGAATTATTCAGTGGAAGAAATTCCTTCTGGTTGTTGTGGTATGGCCGGGTCTTTTGGCTATGAGAAAGAACATTATGAAGTATCCATGAAAGTGGGAGAGATGGTCTTGTTTCCAGCCGTCAGAAAAGCCACTCCGGAGACTGTCATTGCAGCACCGGGAACCAGCTGCCGCCACCAGATAAAAGACGGAACCAATGTGAAAGCAAAACATCCGGTGGAAATACTTTACGAGGCGTTGGTTTAATTTAAGGCTAAGGCTAAGGCTAAGGCTAAGGCTAAGGCTAAGGGGAAGGTTCACCTGGTTAAAATATGACAGGGATATTTGTCATTTCTGTTAAATTGTTTTAACTTGTTGGATAAAAGAATGCTATGAGATATTTCCTTTTATGCTTACTTTTTTACGCACCTATTCTGTTTTTTGGTCAGAATTACTCCGAACAAAGAGCAAAGATGGTTCAGGAACAAATAAAGGAGAGAGGTATCCGGGATAAAAAGGTTGTTCGGGCCATGAATAAAGTAAAACGGCATGAGTTTGTTCCGGGTGATCTGAAAAGTTTGGCGTATCAGGATCGTCCTTTACCGATCGGTCATGATCAAACCATTTCTCAGCCTTATATAGTGGCTTTAATGACCTGGGCTCTTCATCCGGAGGAAGAGGACAAGATACTGGAAATCGGAACCGGATCGGGTTATCAGGCTGCCGTATTGGCTGAAATTACACCTCATGTTTACACAATAGAAATTATTAAGCCACTTGCCCAAAAGGCCAGGGAAACTTTACGGGAGCAAGGCTATGAAGATGTGAAAGTACGCACGGGAGATGGATATCAGGGCTGGGATAAATATGCGCCGTTTAATGGCATCATCGTCACCTGTTCGCCTTCTGAAGTTCCTGAACCATTGAAGAATCAGCTTGCAGAAGGAGGTAGGCTGGTGATCCCGGTAGGGGGACCTGTTTACCAGAAACTGGTTTTGTTTACCAAAAAAAAGGGAAGACTGGTAAAGAATGAAATCAGTGCAGTGCGTTTTGTACCTATGCTTGATGAAGAAGGGGACAGATATTGATTTATTATTGCTCTTTGACTAAAACCATTTTTTGTTTATCTCCTTTGACAATAGTTTTGAAGAATTCTCTCAGTTCTTTATACTTTTCAGCAGGAAAAATTCCTTGTTTAAATTTCAATTCACGGCAACCTAAAACTTTTTTTCCATTTTTTTTAATTCTAAAAACGTAGGAGCCAAAATCAGAATATTGCTCAATATCCTGAGGCAAATATTCCATACTGTATCCTTCCGGAATAGTAAATGTAATAGTATCTCTGTCAAAATAGGGAGTTTTCAGAGAAACCGGATTGTTCCTGTTCTCTATTTTTTGAGGCACTTTTGATATTTTGTTTAATGTATTAACAGGGATAAAAATTCTGTTTCCGGTTTTAATGCCATAATTATTAATGTTTAAGCTTATTGTTCTTGATCCCCAGATAGTATCTTCGGTATGGCGCTTATAATCAAAGTCCTTAATCTTAAAGTTGTTAATATCTAAGTTTTTATTCAACCATTCCCTTTGTTTTTTGTTGCTTTTGATCTCCTGTCTTAAGAAATTATCAAACCTTAATCCATGATATCTGGTTTGTATTTTTGCTTTAGCATGTCCGTCTTTTGTGAGATCCACTTTGATAAGCTGAAACCTATAATTATCATTACCCGAGTGAGATGGAGTAGGAACCAGCTTTCCTCCCTCATTGGTGATAAGAAGGGCTTTTCTGTTTGAAGTACTCTCTCCCAGATAACCAGTAGGATGGAAAGCGCTTGTTGTTTCCAGCCATAAAGTATCTTTTTTATTTACAGCACAAACAATTACATGATTGAATTGATTTGAAGGAAAATCCTCAATAAAAACATTGGGATTGTCATCACTCCTGATTATTGAATAATAGGCTTTTATACCTATTAGTTCCAGCAGATTTTTTGTGTAATTAGAGAGTGCTTTGCAATCCCCATAGCCCAAATTGTCAACCTTTTCAGCTTCGAAAGGTTGCCAGCCTCCTATACCCAGTTGAATACTCACATATCTTGTTTTGTTTTGGACATATTGATAAACAGCCTTCACCTTTTCATTAAAAGTGTCAAGTGTATCTGTCAGTTCTCTAATCTCTGTTGTGGTTTTTTCAGGAATTTCATCCCTTTCATTGATCAATTTCCCGATCCATAAGCCAAAATTTTTCCACGAATCCATTTCCCCTTGGTAGTTATCAATCTCAAAATCGTTAGGAGCTAACATAACCATAGGGTATTCATGTACAGGAGAATAGGGTTCATCAGGAAATGCTTTAATATTTTGAAGATTCCAGGTGTATACTTTTTTTCTTCTTTTATTTTGAATTTCAGGTTCAACTTTTGTGCTTATATTCAGGTACCTAAATTGAAAATCATCCTTCGTAATTACCTTAAATGTAGAGTTTCTTACAAATATATCGTTATTCTTTTGTGGTTTCCATGAAGGATAACTTAATAGTCCATTATAATGTACGGAATATTCATATTTAATTCTATAGGGATAATCATTCATTTGCGGAATATAATACCTGAGATAATTATCGTCAAATAAAGAATATGAAGCATTGATGTTATTCTCTTCCAAGTCATTTGCCCTGATTGTTTTAATTTTTTCTCCAACCATATTAAATATTTCCGCTTTCCTGAAACTGATGCTTCGGAAATCATCTTCAAAGGCATAGAATGCTCCATAGACGTTACCGGATTCTTTGAGTATGGTAATATCATATTCTTTAGTAACCTTAGCTTTAGAAGGCGACTTAATCTCTAAAATGGTTTTGCTGTTGTTAACAATTGCAGTGGCCGACTCAAGTTCGTATTCTTTTTTAAAGCTATTATTAGCTTTTATTGCCTCCATAGAGAAAGCAATCAGAATAAAAACAAGTAATATTCTTAATTTCATATAATTAGCTTTTCTTTAATACAATTTGTTCTGACTGTTTTTTAATTAATTGATTATAAAAAATTTTCAGATTTTTATACTCATCATTTCTAAATATACACTTGTTAATTTTAAATTTTGTTCTGATTATTATTCTGTTGCCCATTTGCTGTATCAGGTATGAAAAGCTGGCATGATTATTTGGTAATTTAATTTTTTCAGATTTAGGGATACTTTCAATGGTATAATTTTCAGGAATACTTATTTGATAAGTATTTGACACATTATAAGGATGAGCATAATCAACGGGATGTTTGCGGTTTTCAAGTTTGAATGGATTCTCATAAATTCTGTCATAAACAATTGGATTAAGATATATCAGATCGCCCATAACAGAATTATCGCTTAATATAACGCTGTCAAATGCCATGGTAACTGGCTTATGTAGAGAATCTAAGTCCCGGATTTCATAATTATTAATTGTCAAATGATTGTCTTTCTCAACTTCTTTAATATATTTATTTCTGCTTTCATAATCATTTATCTTATTCCTGAAATTATAGGCTGCATATTTCTTGTTAATCGCTTTTATTTTTGCATATGGACTTTTATCATTATTAAAATTAATCATTACATAATTGCTTTTTTCGTATGGTATACTCCCAATTAAATTGATTGATCGTGTTTTGTTTTCATTAATTATTTGTGCTCTTCCATTTAAACATCTTACCGGAATCAGGTTAATATGACTATATGGATTTGTGGCATCCATCAAGTATTCTTTTCCCTCGATACGGGCAAAAGCAATCACATAATTTGTTTGGCTGACGGAAGGGTGTGAAGGGTGTATAATTCCATGCTTCCTGGTGCTCAGAATTACAGGATTTGCATAAATATTTGCTTCCCTTAACATTGCAGTTAAAAGCAGGTTTATTTCAGCTACATTCCCCGTTTTTTCCTTATATGCTTTTCTTATATTGGTTTCCGGGTAAATTCCAAATTCATGGTTCCATTTCATATTTTGTTTTACATGGTTAAAGATACTTTGCATCCTTGAATTCAGATCGTCATATTGATTACAAATTGATTCAATTTCATCCTTAAAAAATGCATTACGCTTCAATTGTCCTCCAAAATTGCGATTCTTTATAAGCCTTTTGTTAATAGATTCCCATGTATCTGTATAATTTTTCAGGGATGATTGGGGGAGACGAATCCAGGCCAGTTCAAATTCAATTCTATTCATAAAATTTTGGGCACTGGAGGTGTATTTTTCTTTTTTAAACGCTGGAATATCTTCTATAACCCATCGATAAATATTTCTACTGCAGTCTATTCTTTTGGTATGATACTCGGTTTTTTTTATAATAGCCTGTGTCCCTTTCCTGACCTTATATTTAATTACTATTGGTTCATTAACTGTATTTTTCTCATTAATAGTAAAGGGTTCATAACCATAAGTGTGTTGATTATAATGAAAATATTCAGGAATATTTATATTATATTCACTCCATTTGACAGGTATGGTATGTTGAAACTGCCATTCCCACAAGTTAAAAAAGTAGCTTGATTCGATAGAATATTTTAGTTCAATGATAGAACCAGCCTTTACATTAGGCATGGCAAACTTTGTTAGATCCCAATTTTTATTTTTTTCTTTTGTATATACATTTCTTCTTCTTAATCTTGTCCTGTCAATTTTGTTTCCTTTTAAATTATAGGTAAAACCTCTTAAAGAGGTTATGTCTTCTGAATCTCCTCCTGATTTATATAATGGAATATTGAAGTTTCCTCTTTTAACCCCTTTTTTATTAAGAATTTTAATTCGGACATGCCTGTTGAACCTTAACTTAAAACTTTCATCCATTTGATCGTAGTAAATTTTTGAAGTTCCAAAATCACACAAAATTAATGCGTTAGCACTACTATCCTTGGGATAGTATTTCATCTTCAGATTTTCTTTTTTGATGTCTTTAAATTTTACCGGAGCTTTTTGAGAAAATACGTAATTCATTTGAAAGCATAACAAAAGTATGCCAAGAGCACTTAATCTTTTCATATTTTTATCTTTAACGGTTAGAAGTAATACAAATCTAATTTTTTTTTTAAAAAAAAAGTTTAAATCTTAAATTTTTTTTTCAGATTTAAACTTCCCTTTTAAATCACTGTCCAAAGAAAAACCCACAAAAAGCAACAAATGAAAACTATATCTTACTTACTTACACTGGTTTTAGTGATTTTTTTCTTCCAATCATGTCAGGAAGGTTCCAACATTGAGGAAAAAACGGAACGCATACATGATCAAGTTTTAACCATTGATACACATACGGATTCTCCTTTAAATTTAATGCGTTCTGATTTTGATTTAGGGGAACGTCACTCGTATGAGGATTCCCGCACCTGTCTGGATTACCCAAGAATGAAAGAGGGCGGCCTGGATGCAGCATTTCTTGCAGTTTTTATTGGGCAAAGGGAGAGAACTGGTAACGGAAACAAACTGGCGAAAAAGAAAGCCTTTGAAATTTTTAATAAAATTCATGAATCAATTGATGAAAACCAAGATTTAGCAGGACTGGCTCTTGAAGCAGATGATGCTTATGAACTAGAAAAACAGAACAAAAGAGCAGTTTATATCGGGCTTGAAAATGGATACCCCGTTGGTAAAGATATAAACAACGTGGAACGATTTTATGAATTGGGAGCTCGTTATATTACACTTTGTCATACCAGTAATAATGACATTTGTGATTCATCAACCGATTCCGATGGCCCGGAGCATAATGGGTTAAGTGAATTTGGAAAAAAAGTGGTAAGACGAATGAATAAAATGGGTATGATCATTGATGTTTCTCATATGTCAGATAAAGCATTTTATGATGTCATAGAAATTTCTAATACTCCGGTGATAGCTTCTCATTCATGCGCCAGAGCTCTATGTGATCATCCCAGGAATTTATCTGACGAAATGCTGAGAAAGTTAAAAGAAAACGGAGGAGTTATCCAGATTTGTTTTATGTCTGATTACCTGAAAGAAATAAAGCAAGATCCTGCCAGAGATTCTGCTTATAGAGCCTTAAGAGAAAAGTACGATGGGTTTAGTGATCTTACAGAAGAAGAACGTGCTAAAGCCAGAAAAGAATGGTATGCGATCAACAAAAAATTTCCAAAGAAATTAGCTGCCGTAAAAGACGTGGTAGATCACATTGATCATGTGGTCGAAACAATTGGAATAAATTACGTGGGTATAGGAACAGATTTTGATGGAGGAGGACGAGTTGAGGATTGTGCAGATGTGAGCCAGATGAAGAATGTTACAAAAGAACTAATTAAGCGGGGTTATTCTGAGGAAGAAATTGAAATGATCTGGGGTGGCAATTTTATTCGTGTATTCCGTGAGGTACAAAGAAACTCCGGGACACAATCATCATAAAAGCCCCACAAATAATTAAGGCTTACAGACAAACGAAATATTGGTTTAAAAAAAATGCAAAGGCTTTTGCAAATAATAGCCCAAAACCATGCATTTCACAAACAAATAATCTGCGTATAATACTCATCACAAGTTTATTTCGTGTTTTTCAGCAAGCCCTAATCAACATCCGTGACATGAAAATGCAAAACATGATTTGGTGCAAATTCCACAGCCGGTGCATTTTGCATCATTAATTACAGGTGCTTCAAAGGGAGATCCCTGGGAAATAGCCCCCACAGGACAAATATTTACTGTCGGGCATGAATGATTTTGAGGGCATAAAAATTTGTTTAACACGATTTTACGTTTCATCTTTTCAAGTTTTAAATTAAAAAAGTGCAAATTTAAGAATAAAATATGAAAAGATGTAAATAGGTATAAATTTGTATGCGTTTTTTTTGCTTTATTAATAATATTTGCACGACACTGGAATTTTGTGAAATTAAAACCACAAATCCTATTTATCAGGTAAACAATATATCTCAACTGATTGTTAATATACAAATTGTTTATGAGTCATGGTACATAAAAAAATAAAAATATTGCTTTTCATTCTTGCTGTTGTACTCATATTTGAGAATGTTCAATCCAATAATAATTATAAGCCGATGAATGATAATAAAAAGGAATTAATAAAAGCCACTTTAGCTGCCGGATGTTTCTGGTGTGTGGAAGCTGTTTTTCAGAACTTAAAGGGGGTAGAGAAAGTTGTCTCGGGATATTCCGGAGGGCATGTAAAAAACCCTTCTTATAAAGAAGTGTGTAATGGAACTACAGGACATGCAGAAGCTATACAGTTAAAATATGATCCCGCTGTAATAAGTTTTGAACAAATTCTGGAAGTATTCTGGAAAACTCATGATCCGACAACCCTGAACAGACAGGGACCAGATATTGGAACGCAGTATCGTTCAGTAATATTTTATCATAACGATGAGCAGAAAAGAGTAGCAGAAGACTCTAAAAACCTGATGAGTCGTTCAGGATACTTCAACAGACCTATAGTTACCGCTATTGAGTCTTACAAAAACTTTTATGAAGCAGAGGATAATCACCAAAACTTTTATCAAAACAATCTTAATCAACCTTATTGTCGTTTCCGCATTGATCCTAAGATGGATAAATTACAAAAGCAATTCAATGACTTATTAAAAGAATAATTTCGCGGGCACGAGGATAATATACTTCTATGGAAACCTAAAAAAGACTTAATTGTTTTGGGTATTTTTTAATGTTATTGGCAGTGCCAACATCAGAACCTGCGGTCATTCCACCGTAAGAAGGGCTTTCTTCTCTTTCCTTTTGGAGATAGGATGAATATTTTTCTGTTTTTTCCTTAAAGTTTAATTCGATGCTTTTATTTATTTTATGTAACTGCTTAAAAGCCTGTTTTTTATCAGATTGTTGAATTTTTGCTCTTAAAAGAGCATCATTTAGTTCATTTATTGTTTGGTCGTACACATGGGTCTGTACCGGAAATGGCTGACCATCTTTTCCTCCATGAGCAAATGAAAAGCGGGCCGGATCGGAGAAGCGGGTAGGGGTGCCGTGAATTATTTCACTCACCAGGCTTAGAGAACGAAGTGTTTTGGGTCCAAGACCTTTTAAAAGCATAAGGGATTCAAAATTATCTATTCCGTATTCATAAGCCAGTGTAAGAATTGCTCCAAGACGTTTCAGATTAATATCCGAAGCATGTACACCGTGATGTGCAGGCATTGTCAATTTTTGCACTTCCTGCATCATTTTCCAGGGTTTTTCACCGGTTATTTTAACAATACCATTTCTCGCAGATCGTGCTTTTTTATCAGTTAAATTAAGCAATGTTCCCTGGTTAATACCACATACGGAAGTATGAGGTTCTTCAACAAAGGAGTGTAGTGAAGTGGAATGCCAGTGATATCTCCTGGCCATTCGATCAGTTTGATTCATACCCTGTTGAATTACTGCCCATTTTCCTTCTTTAGAAACCACAAAAGAATGGAGGTAGAGTTGAAAACCATCCTGAATTGCGTTATTATCTACTTTTGCGCTCAGACGACTGTTTTGTACTAACTTTTGTCCATTTATACCCGTTTTATCAGCATATTGAAAGAGTTCGTGAGGTGTTTCCCTGGAATACTTTCCTCGTCCACCACAAACAAAGATTCCAAGGTCTCTGGTTATAGGATTAATTCCTCGTTTTAATGCGCCCATAACGGATGTAGTAATACCTGACGAGTGCCAGTCCATACCCAGCACACTGCCCAATGACTGAAACCAAAATGGATTGCTTAATCTCCTGAGGAATTCATCAGTACCATATTCTTCAATAATCATCTCAGTAATAGCACGTCCCAGGCGAGTCATTCTCTGGTAAAGCCATGGTGGAACTTTACCGCCATGTAAGGGCATATCTGTAGAACCAGTTCGTTTCATACGATTTTTTCCTGTTGCGAATTTACAACATTTTAGCGGCAGAAACAAATTAGTTTATTAGTTTTAAATGTTTGTAAAACAGAAATTTAATAGGAAATTATTAATCTGATGCTACAGCAGAAAAGTCGGTCAATTTACCACCAGAAAATTTACAGGTGATTTCAATGGGATTGCAGCATACTTCACAGTCTTCAATATACTGTTGTTCTGCAATTGAAGGATCCAGAAAAACCATGATCTCTTCATTGCAAAACGGGCATTTGAATTTATATGCTATCTGATCAAATTTCACTTGTATAAAGGATTATTTAAGATTTTGATTTTTAATAAATTATATTTATAATTTCCGCATTTTTACATTTTAAAGCATGTAACCCTCATGATTTATTAATTGCCGTTTGTCTTTATGATCACGATGAGGTTTTCATTAGAATATTGTCTTTAAGTTATTACTTTGTATGAATAACTAATCACATCAAATTAATAAAAATACCTTATGACAAGTTAAGGAAAAAAAAGATAATTAGAAAGTCAAATTCCATTTATCATGAAGGGAAGTAAAGAAAAAGGTGTATAGAACAGACCATGCAATTTGTCCGACCACCAACCAACAGTAATTTATAAATTTTTCCCCATAATATTTGGCTACAAGAAAGGCAGATACGGGGATTGATAAAATTATAGGATTTAATATAATGATACCCGGCAGGCCATAAGTTCTCTTAAGCTTAATTAGTTTTTTGTTTCTTTTGGTAAATATTTTTTTGTTCTTATCCTGTTTTTGCGCGGGTAATATTTTTGTCCAGGTCTTTATGACAATTTTAGATAAGGAAACAAAGAAAATCACACCAATCAATCCGCCAAAGTTTGTATAGAGTAGTGTCTCAAAAAAAGACATTTTCATTATGAGAACAGCCAAAGGGAATGTTGCTGCAAACTTCCAGGTGGATGATAAAATAATGATTAATTCTTTCATAGGTATGAGATCACCAACAAAACTATTAAAAATAGTATATATTACAAATTTATAAAATTACTTATATATATTTCTATGTCCTATAATTAATATTATGTTAAATAGATAAATT
>Ga0102934_1001697_pt1 | contig 15440 bp, 9 predicted proteins | sample SalPonR2_A_D1_MG_FD_78175 | JGI IMG/M metagenome (GOLD analysis project Ga0102934, IMG submission 78175) | Salt pond soil microbial communities from South San Francisco under conditions of wetland restoration - Salt Pond MetaG R2_A_D1_MG | ecosystem: Environmental > Aquatic > Marine > Intertidal... | reverse complement strand
GTTCTTTTTCAATATCAACCATGCCTTCTAGAGGTAATATGACTTCAACTCCCTCTACAATAGCTGTTGAGGCCGGTTGTGGTCTATCTTCTAACTTAGTTGTAATAGTTAAGTCTTCAATACTGGCCAGGTTTCTCAGATAACTTTCGCCTTCTTTTAAGATCTGCTCTTTATTGTTTTCTGCTAAGAGGATGGCCTCTATTTTGCGGCCGGGATCTACTTTCATCTCATTTCTAATATTTCTAACTGCTTTAATTACACTCATGATTAGATTCATTTTTTCCTCAGCGTTTTTATCAAGTTCTTGCTCATTATATTCAGGCCAACTTGTAATCATGATACTTTGTTCTGAAATGGGTAGTTTCTGCCAGATTTCCTCTGTTATCATCGGCATAACAGGATGTAAAAGTTTTAAGATATTACCTAAAATATTCAGTCCCATATATTGAGCTGTCTTTTTAGCGGCTAAATCTTTATCTTGATAAAGCCTTTCTTTTAGGATTTCAATATACCAGTCACAGTATTCATTCCAGATAAAGTCATAAAGGGTTTTACTCATTTCCCCAAAACTATATCTTTCCATTGCTTCATCTATTTTTTTAGTTACTTCATTGGTTCGGCTTAACATCCATTTATCAGCTAAATTCAACTTCAGGTCTTCTTTATCTATTTCATCATAGTTAAAATCCTCTAAGTTCATTAAGATAAAGCGGGAAGCATTCCAGATCTTGTTGGCAAAATTACGACTTGCTTCCAGTCTTTCTTCTCTAAAGCGCATATCATTACCAGGTGTATTACCAGTAATAAGTGTAAATCTTAAAGCATCTGCACCGAATTCTTCTATTACTTCAATCGGATCAATACCATTTCCTAAGGATTTACTCATCTTTCTGCCCTGTGCATCCCTAATAAGTCCGTGTACATAAACATCATCAAAAGGAACTTCATCCATAAACTCAAGGCCCATAAAGATCATACGGGCTACCCAGAAAAAGATTATATCACGACCGGTAACTAATACATCAGTTGGATAAAAGAAATCCAATTCTTCGGTTTCTTCCGGCCAACCCAAGGTAGAAAATGGCCAGAGGGCTGATGAAAACCAGGTATCTAAAACATCTTCATCTTGTTTAAGATTACTACTACCACAGTTAGTACATTCGGTTGGTTCTTCTCGGCTGACATTTACTTCTTCACAGTCTTGACAATACCAAACCGGAATCCTGTGTCCCCACCAAAGCTGACGGGAAATACACCAGTCTTTGATATTTTCCATCCAGTTTAAATAAACCTTACTAAACCTTTCTGGGATAAATTTAATATCGCCTTCTTTTACAGCTTCAATAGCGGGTTCAGCTAAAGGTTCCATCTTAACAAACCACTGTTTAGAAACAAGGGGTTCAATTACTGTATCACAGCGGTAACACTGTCCAACTGAATGTTCATGGCTATCTATTTTAACTAATAAGTTTTCTTCGTCAAGGTCTTTAATTACTTCTTCTCTACATTCATAGCGGTCCATTCCAGCATATTTACCCGTTATATCGGTCATGTTTGCATTTTCATCAATAACCTTTACAACTTCAAGGTCATTTCTTTCTCCCATATCAAAGTCATTGGGATCATGAGCCGGGGTAACTTTAACCATACCGGTACCAAAGTCACTATCTACAAAAGGATCTGCAATAACCGGTATTTCTCTTTCCATCAAGGGAAGAATAACGGTTTTTCCTATGAGGTCTTTGTATCTCTCATCAGAAGGGTTAACAGCAATTGCGGTATCACCTAACATAGTTTCGGGACGAGTGGTTGCAACTGTAATATAGTCATCACTATCTTTAATAGGATACTTAATATAATATAGTTTTCCTTCGTGTTCTTCATGTTCAACCTCAACATCCGAAAGAGTAGTTTGACAGCTTGGACACCAGTTTACAATATAGTCTCCCTGATAGATTAATCCCTTTTCATAAAGCTGGATAAAAACTTCAGTAACTGCCTTTGAACAGCCTTCATCCATTGTAAATCGTTCACGTGACCAATCACAGGATGAACCCATTTTCTTTAACTGATTGGTGATGCGGTTTCCGTATTCGTCTTTCCATTCCCACGCTTTTTCTAAAAATCCTTCTCTACCTAGCTCATCTTTATCGATACCTTCATTTCTAAGCTTATTTACAACTTTAACCTCAGTTGCAATACTAGCATGATCGGTGCCAGGCAACCAAAGTGAAGCAAATCCTTTCATTCGCTTCCATCTTGTTAAAATATCCTGTAAGGTATTATCCAGGGCATGTCCCATATGTAACTGACCGGTAACATTTGGGGGTGGCATGACTATTGAAAAAGGCTCTTTACTGTGGTCAACTTCTGCTCTAAAAAGATCATTTTCCATCCAGTAATCATACCATTTGTCTTCAACTTTATTCGGGTCATAATTTTTTGGTAAATTCTCCATTGTTTCTACCTCCTGAATTTATGTATTTAAAATATAAAAAATCCTTCCCCATCCAATTAAGGACGAAAAAGGATTTTTCTCGCGTTACCACCTTAGTTCCTGGATAAAGATATTTTATCCAGACCCTCTTTTAAGTTAACGGTTAAAACCGGTTTGTCCTAGTTTAATCAGACAAACGACTCCGGGGCGACCTTCATTTTAGCTTATGCCAAGAAGCCTTACAGCCGGTGGGCTTCTCTCTCTTAGACTCTGCTAAAATTACTCCTCCCTTTCAAAGTCTTTAAAAAGTTTATAAATATTTGTATATAATAATACTATTATTTTTACCTTTTGTCAAGAATTTAACCTATAACTCACTTTTTGGTTTTACTGTTACAGCAGCTTCAATATTAGAATAACATGGTAATCCATTTGCTGTTTTATTGTTAATTTCTCCTTGGATAAGTGGTCTTAAATACTCTAAAGCTTCTTTAGTTACATGATTTCCTTTTTTATTAATCCATTCTCTTGGAAATTTTTTCTCCCTATTGGCAATCTTATCAACCTCAGCTAATTCTATTTTGGATTGATAAGGATGGTTAGAAACTCTTTTAATCACAACTGCTTTACCGGAAGCTGAACCCTGAACTGCATATTTAACAGCCTGACTGCCACATGCGTATGCTTCCTCTGTATCTACTTTTGAAGCCACATGGTTGGCAGCCCTCTGTAAAACATTAAATTCAATTACTTTCACTCTATCATAGACATATTCTTTAATATAAGGTACGAGAGAACGTGCTGCTCCTCCCATCTGTTTATGGCCAAACTGATCATGCTGGGAAGATTTACCGGCACTGATATAATTACCATCTTCATCTTTAATACCTTCAGAGACTACTACTATAATGTTATCTTTCTTTTCAGCCTTTTTCTTGAGATCATCGACAAATTTATCAGTACTAAAGGGTATCTCCGGAAAATAAATTAAATCTGGTGTTTGTAAGCCTGTTTCTCCAGCTAAAGCACTAGCTGCTGCCAGCCAACCGGCATGTCTACCCATCACTTCAATGAGGTGGACATTTTTTCGTTGATAAACCCGGCTATCTAAAGTGGTTTCCATAACACTGGTGGCTATATATTTAGCAGCACTTCCAAAGCCCGGTGAATGATCAGTAATTAATAGATCATTATCAATGGTTTTTGGTATCCCCATTACAGTTAAATCAATATCTTTAAATTCAGCATATTGATTTAACTTTGCTACAGTATCCATAGAATCATTACCACCGATATAAAAGAAATAGTTTATATCATACTTTTTAAAAATTTTAAATATCTGTTCATAATCACTTTTATCAATATCTAAATTATTAAGTTTATAACGACAACTACCCAGGATTGAACCCGGTGTGTTTTTAAGCAGGGCAATATCTTCTTTTATTTCCTCAGTTAAATCACAAATCATTTCATCCATTACACCATTTATACCAAATCTTGCTCCATAAATGTTATCAATTTCTTCGTTCTTAAGGGCGGCTTCTATAACTCCCTGTAAACTAGCATTAATAATTGGAGTTGGCCCCCCGGACTGTGCAACTAGACAGTTATTACTCATTTCCAAACACCCCTTTTTTATTATTACTTCTATTATATAATTTACCATTAATCAGACGATAAATAAAGGATTTTGGACTTTTAAAATGAAAATATTATTATGTGAATAAATAATATTTGGGAGTGATTATTTTGCCAAAAGATCTAAACGTACCACCCTATAAGATCAAAATGGTCGAGCCAATTAATTTAATACCGAAAGAAGAAAGAAAATCAGCTTTGAAAAGAGCCGGTTATAACCTATTTTCTTTAAAATCAGAAGAAGTTTTTATTGACCTTTTAACAGACAGCGGCACCAATGCAATGAGTGATAAGCAGTGGGCTGGTATTATGCAGGGAGATGAATCTTATGCAGGCAGCCGCAACTTTTATAACTTAAAAGATACGGTTGAAGATATCTTTAATTATTCTTACATAGTACCTGCTCATCAAGGGCGAGGTGCAGAACAAGTTCTCTTTCCTTTAATGGTACAAAAAGGAGATTATGTTTTAAGTAATATGCATTTTGATACCACCAAAGCACATGTAGAACTTACAGGTGGTAGAGCCAAAAACTTTGTAATCGATGAAGCTTTAGATACAGATAAATATCATCCTTTCAAAGGTAACTTTAATGTTCCCAAAATGGAAGAGTTTATAAAAGAAAAAGGCAAAGATAAAATATCAATGATTATTATCACTATTACATGTAATAGTGCAGGCGGCCAGCCGGTTTCCATGCAAAATATTAAAGAAGTAAGTCAACTAGCAAAAAAATATGACTTACCTGTGATTATGGATGCTGCCCGTTTTGCTGAAAATGCTTTTTTCATTAAATCAAGAGAACAGGAATATGAAGATAGTTCTATTAAAGAAATTATCAGAGAAATGTTCTCCTATACTGACGCTTTCACAATGAGTGCTAAAAAAGATGCCATCGTAAATATTGGTGGTATAATTGGAATTAAAGATAATGAAGAACTCTATAACAAAGTACGTTCACAGGCCGTACCCTTTGAGGGATTTCCAACTTACGGAGGCTTGGCTGGACGCGATATGGAAGCTATTGCCCGTGGTCTACGGGAAGGAATTAAGTATTCTTACCTAAAGCACAGAATTGACCAGATATCACTTTTAGGTAAAAAGTTAAAAAGTAATGGAATACCTATTCAATATCCAGTCGGTGGACACGCTGTTTTTGTAGATGCTCGTAAATTATTGCCTCATATCCCTTATGAAGAGTTTCCCGCCCAGGCTTTAGCCAATGAACTTTACTTAGAAGGTGGTATTAGAGGAGTAGAAATAGGTTCTTTACTGCTTGGACGTGATCCTGAGACTAAAAAGCAGCTTAAGTCTCCTTTTGAATTTTTAAGATTGACAATACCTAGAAGAGTATATACTGATTCTCATCTAAATTTTGTGGCTGAATCTTTGATTAATATTAAAGATCGTGTTGAAGAAATAAAGGGTCTCACTTTCACCTATGAACCAGAGATATTAAGGCATTTCACTGCTCGCATGAAACCGGTTGAATAGTATATTTTACACTTTAAAATAATGGATGGAGTAACCTTCAAAATATTTTTGAATATATGATTAAAATTAGAGGATAATAATTACTTTGATAGAATATATTATATACGACCAGAAAAAATATTTTCTTTTTCTGGTAAATATTTTGGAGGTGAAATATGTTATGAAAAAGTTTGTTGTATTTCTTTTAGTTTTAACAATGTTATTTAGTTTCAGTGCTTTAGTAGCAGCTTCAGAGGAAGGAAAACTTTTGATCTGGGCTGACGAAAACCGAATTAAAGTATTAAATTCAGTTAAAGACCAATTTGAAGCTGAATATGGCATACCAGTTGAAATCCAGGAGAAAGCTTTTGGAGATATCCGCGACAATATGGCCGTGGAAGCTCCTTCCGGGGAAGGTCCTGACATTATTGTTGGTGCTCATGACTGGCTGGGTGCACTGGTATCAAACGGTCTAATTGCTCCTATTGAATTAGGAGATAAAAAAGACCAATTCTATGATGTTGCAATTACTGCCTTCAGCTGGGGTGAAGATGTCTATGCAGTACCCTATGCTATCGAAGCAGTTGGCCTTATCTATAATAAGGATATTGTGCCAGACCCACCAACCAGTTTCTCTGCTTTTGAAGCAATAGTTAGAAACATCACTGATAAGGAAGAAGAAATGTATGGATTCATTATGCCCCAACCTGATCCTTACCATACCTTCCCCTTTATGAGTGGTCCCGGTGGATATGTCTTTGGTATGGAAGATGGCACCTTAAATCCTAATGATGTTGGTTTAAACAATGAAGGAGCAGTATTAGGTTTACAAAAACTTGATAACCTCTATGAAGATGGCGTAGTTCCTTTTGTTGATTACCAAACAATGACCAGTCTATTTACCAATGGACAGGTCGGTATGATGTTAACTGGACCTTGGGCTTTACCCGCACTTCAGGAAGCTGGTATTGACTATGGCTTTACCCAACTTCCAAAAATTGAAGGTAATCCCCCTAAACCATTTGTTGGTGTGCAGGGCTTTATGATCAGTGCCTTTAGTAAAAATAAGATTTTGGCTCAAGCCTTCTTAAATGAATTTATTGCCAACAAAGAAACTATGTTAGATTTATATGAAACCGGTAGTCGTCCTCCCGTTTATTTACCTGCTGCAGAAGAAGCATCAGATAACCCAGATGTAGCCGGTGTTTTAAAAAGTGCTGCTGATGGTACACCGATGCCCAGCATCCCTGAGATGGCTTCAGTTTGGGAAGCATGGAGCGATGCTTTAGAATTAGTATTAACACAAAAACAGGATGTTGAACCTGCCTTGGATAACGCAGTTGAACAAATTGAAAAAGCAATAGAAGCTAGTCAATAATACTATCAATTGTACTAATAACTGGTGTCCAACCTTGGGCACCAGTTTTTTTATAATTGGTAAAAAAAGGAGGGCGAGAAATTGAGCTTCTGGAAAAATAATTTTTTATATCTAGCGAAAATTATAATGTTGAGTATATTAGATGCCCTAGCTGTCTGGAGTGCAACTATCTTATTTACTGAACACAAATATATCTTTTTAACTGTTTTAATAGTTGTTACTGCAATTATCAATTTTGTATATTTATCAGAGAAAGCTTATCCTCTCCGGTATATTCTTCCTGGTACATTTTTCATGATTTTACTTGTGGTATATCCTATTTTTTATACGGTCTATGTTTCTTTTACCAATTATGGTACCGGACATATTCTTACTAAGGAACAGGTTATTGAACAGTTGGAAAACAGATATTATCTACCAGAAGATACACAGGATTTTAGTTATCAGGCTTTTAAATTACCTGATCAGAGTGAATATGCAATTTTATTAGAAGGTGAGCAGGCTAACTTATACCTTGCTATTAACCAACAGTTAGAAGAAATCACGACTAATGATCCCCGCCTAATCGATAATGATGGGGATGGAAATATAGAACAAATCGGTGATTATGAGCTTCTTTCAAGAGGCGAACTTTTGAAAAATTTATCTACCTTGCAAAACTTAGAATTACCTTTTAATGATAATATTTTAAGAATGAAAAGTTTAGCTGCCTTTTCATTATATAGACAACAGTATGAATATAATGGGACAGAAGATAAAATATTGGACTTAAAAAATAATATTTCTTATTTCCCAAGTGAGGGTTCTTTTACTTCTGATACCGGTGATGAATTACTACCCGGATTTAGAACTTTTTTGGGCTGGGAAAATTATTTAACCTTACTAACTGACGATAGGGTGCAGGGGCCATTTTTGCGCGTCTTTTTATGGACTTTTGAATGGGCTATCTTAAGTGTTTTGACAACTTTTGCCCTGGGACTATTTATGGCTATCTTACTCAATGATGATTCATTAAGGTTTCGTAAACTCTATCGGGTCTTATTAATTTTACCTTATGCTTTACCTGCCTTTATTTCTGTTTTAATCTGGAGAGGTCTTTTAAATACGGAAGTAGGTGTGGTTAATCAGATCTTAGAAGCCTTATCAATAGATGCTATTCCCTGGCTCCAGAGTATTTTTTGGTCAAGATTTGCTCTTGTAATGATTAATCTTTGGTTAGGTTTTCCCTATATGATGTTGATAAGTCTCGGATCTCTGCAAAGTATTCCAGATGACCTTTATGAAGCAGCCGCTATTGATGGAGCTACCGGGTGGCAGAGGTTTAAGACTATTACTTTACCATTAATATTAGTTAGTATTGGACCTTTATTAATATCATCCTTTGCCTTCAACTTCAATAACTTTAATGTGATTTATCTTTTTAATGAAGGTGGACCTCCTATTGTCGGAGCTCAGACCCCAGCTGGTGGAACTGATATTTTAATCTCCTATACTTACCGGCTCTCTTTTGAAAGTGGACGTGGAGCTGATTTTGGACTGGCAAGTGCGGTAAGTATTGTAATCTTTATGATCACAGCTGTTATCACCTGGTTTAACTTCAAATATACGGGAGCCCTTGAGGAGGTGAAGGAAAATGTATAGAAGACAAGATAAAAAAAACAAGTTATTAAAACATCGTGTTATCTGGATAGTAATCGCCTTTGCCCTATTTCCTTTAGTTTGGACCTTATCAGCGGCTTTAAATCCGGCTAATACTTTAATCAATCAACAGTTGATTCCACCTAATGCCAGTTTAGAAAACTTTGACTATCTGTTCAGTAATGAACAGCATCCTTTTCCAATCTGGCTTTGGAACAGTGTCAAAATTTCTTTTATCACTGCTACAATTGCGGTTAGTATGACAGCTTTAGCTGCCTATCCATTTTCCAGATTTAAATTTAGAGGAAGAAGAAATGGCCTATTTGTCATTTTGTTAATTCAGATTTTCCCGCAAATGCTGGCTATGGTTGCAATTTATCTTTTATTTTTAAATATTCAGGAAGTACTGCCCGCTTTTGGGCTCAATACCCACCCGGCTATTATTACCATCTATTTAGGTGGTGCAATTGGCGTAAATACATGGTTGATGAAGGGGTATTTAGATACCATTCCCACTTCATTAGAGGAGGCTGCCTATATTGATGGGGCCAGCCGCTTCCAGGCATTTTATCGCATCATATTACCATTGGCCCGTCCTATCTTAGCAGTTTTATTCGTACTTCAGTTTATAGCAACATACTCTGAATATATATTAGCTAGTATAATCTTAAATTCAAATGAGAAATATACTTTAGCAGTTGGTCTACACCTGTTTATCTCTGATATGTATGCAAACCGCTGGGGTGTGTTCTCAGCAGCCGCTTTATTAGGTGCATTACCAATTGTCATCTTATTTATGATGGTTCAAAAATATATTGTACATGGTTTGATTGGAGGAGCAGTTAAAGGTTAAAATGTAAATGGAGGTGAACTTGTTGAACAAAGCAGCTATTTATCATGAAAGTATTGACAACATGGCCTATCCTCTTGATAATGATACATTGAGGGTCCGCCTTATTACAGCTAAAAACAACTTAAAAAATGTTCAGATAGTATATGGTCCTAAATTTGATTTCTATAAAGACCCTGTCTTGACAAAAGATATGGAATTAGCGGGTAGTGATCAAACCCACGATTACTTTAGTGTAAAAATTCATTTAGATGATCCCCGCTTTAGATATCATTTTTTATTAGAAGATAAGAAAGGTAATAAATATTGGTATAATGAGAAAGGTTTCTTCGAAAATAGACCGCGTGGACATGAAGCAGGATTTTTTCAATATCCAATTATAACTAATTATGAAAAATTTGAAAGACCAGATTGGCTTCAAAATGCAGTAATTTATCAGATCTTTCCTGATAGATTTAAAAATGGCAATCCAGAAATAAATCCTGATGAAGTGGAAAAGTGGGGAAATACACCTGGACATTATTCCTTTTTTGGTGGCGACCTGGAAGGAATTATTGAGAAGTTAGACTACCTAACAGAACTTGGCATTAATGCCATATATCTTACTCCAATTTTTGAATCAGATTCGAACCATAAATATAATATAGCTGACTATTATAAAATAGACAAAAACTTTGGAGACTTATCAAAAGCAAAAGAACTAGTACAAAAAGCTCATGAAAGAGATATAAAAGTTATTTTGGATGCTGTATTTAATCATTGTGATATCAACTTTTTTGCTTTTCAAGATCTAATTAAATATGGAGAAAAATCAAGATATAAAAACTGGTTTTTCTATGAAAAACTCCCTATTAAAACAGAAAAACCTATCAATTATACTACTTTTGCAACTCAGGTAAAGTCCATGCCAAAATTAAATACCAGTAATACTGAAGTTCAACAATACTTACTAAATGTAGTTAAATACTGGATGGAAACTTTAAATATTGACGGCTGGCGGTTGGATGTATCTGATGAAGTGCATATGGATTTCTGGCGAAAATTTAGAAAAACAGTCAAAGATATTAAAAAAGAGGCAGTAGTTATTGGAGAAATTTGGCACAGTGCCCGCAAGTGGCTGAGGGGAGATAGATTTGATACCGTTATGAACTATCCCTTCAATTGGGCAGTCATGAAGTTTTTTGGTACCAATGAAATTGGTGTTGAGAAGTTCATCTCTCTTATTGTAAAAAATTATTACCATTATCGGGAAGAAACCAGTCATGTTTTATTAAATCTATTATCCAGTCATGATATACCCCGTATAATGGAGTTCTGTAAGAATACCAAACAAGTTAAATTAGCTGTATTATTTATGATGACCTTTCCTGGTATACCAATGGTCTATTATGGAGATGAATTAGGCCTTAAAGGTGGTAAAGATCCTGATAATCGACGCTGTATGCCCTGGGATCAAGTTGAAAATAGTGAACTATTAGCATATTATAAAAAGTTAATTGAACTCAAAAAAAATATATCTCCCCTTTACAGAGGAGATTTTAGAGTGGTTTTACAGGATGAAGCAAAAAATGTTCTGGTATTTAAAAGAAGATCTAAATACAAAACTGTCTATATTGTAATGAACAATAGTCATATTTCACAAAATATAACCTTTGATATCGAACGTTCTGGAGAATATACTGAACTTTTAAGCAATACCGTAACAGAAAGTGATAATGGTACCTTAACCGTCCAACTTCATGATTACGAGGGGAAGGTCTTTATTCATCCATAATTTGGCTGATATCTCTTCCTTTCAACTGAACATCGGTATACATTTCTGTTAAATCTTCTAATTGCTCATTGAGTTTTTTCATGAAGTATAATAATAGTCTAACTCCCGATTTATGATTTTCCGAGAAAAAGGTAAAGATTTCATCTCTATTTATCTTGACTAGTTTAACTGGGGTTTGGGCGACAACATCTACTAAATAGTTGGCGCTTTTGCTGGCTATCAAAGAAGTTAAGCCAAAAAAGTCGCCCTTGTCCAGTTCTGCTAATTTTATTTCTTCCCCCTCCCCCTCTTTATTATTTAAAATCTTAACTTCTCCTTTATGAATAATATAAAGGGCGTCATCTCTATCTCCTTTTTGTAAGATCTTATCTCCTACTTGATAATTTTTAAATTCACTAATACTGAGCAGTTCATCAAGTTCTTGTTCAGAAACTGTATTAAAAATAGGTAAGTCAATAATACTCTGGTAATCTTTATATTCTTTTTTTACTTCTATCTGTTTGTCTTCTTTTTCTATTCGGGTCTTTTCAAATATATTTTCTAACTTTCTAAAATTATCATCAGCAAAATCTAAAATATTTTCCCATTCATTTTGTAGTTCTAAATACTGGCTAAAGACATTATAGTCTGGTTCGGCTGAATATTTAGAAATATAGATATTTTTTAAGGTTGCTTTCGTATTTTCAATTTCATCATCACTTAAATAATCTAAGGCTAACATGATATTGGATTTGAAGATTTTATCCTCTAATTCCTTTTTCATAAATTCACCTGGATAAGGATCAAAATCCTCTGCAGTTACGAACTGCATATTGGATTTCTCTTCTTGGGTTTCTAATTTCTTTTTTTCATAATAAAATCTATACATGTCCTGTCTAAACCGCTGCCAAACGGGATGAGGCTTATCTGGTGGTAAATGTAAGATGGAAAGTTCATTATCTAAAAAGAAGTTAAAACCGAACATACGAGCATTTATTAAATAATCTATATCTTCTCCTCTGGTTAAGTTAGGATCAAAGGGTACAATCTTAAAAAGGTTTTGATGAATTACCATCAGACCACCAAAAGCAAATGGAGATATTTTAAGGCGGGGCGAACTACCAATTATTTTATCAAATGCTTTTGACTTACTACCAAAACGGTTCCAGTATGTCATCCAGGGTTCAATATTTACATCATCATAATACTCACCATTTTCATTAAGATAATATCCAGCTATACCATCAACGGTCTGTCCATAAAACCTACCACCGATAAATTCCGATGCCTTATTCATGAAGTCTTCATCCTGAAAAATTTCATCATCATCAATTAAAATTACAACATCACCATCGGCTAAATAGCCGCCAAAAAGACACATATTTCTAATATTTGAATAACCACTTAACGAAAAGAGTCTTAGGGGTAAGGAACTGTTCTTACTGTACACTTCTTTAATTTTATTTAAAGTACTTGCTGAAAATAGGTAAGTGGGAACAGGAGGTTCATATTTTTTTATAAGTTTCTTTACCTTTTTATAGGCTTTTTCTTCAATATCAGTGGTAGTAGCAGCTAATATTATGACAAGTTCAAAGTCCTGGTCATTTAGTATTTCAAGACTTTCAAAAAATCTAGGTAAGGTCCCTTCTTTATCTATTGGAGTGGGATGATCATAGATATCATCTCCTAACTGCCAGCCAGTGTCAGAATCACGACCCCAATAAGTAGGTACTACCATTACCCTTTTCATATATTTTTACCCTCCTTAAGTACATCATTATACACTTCTAATAGTTCATCCATGACCCGGTTCCAAGAAAAATTATTTATAGCATATTCACTCGCTCTTTTACCTTTATTTTGTTTTTCATGGTTATTAAGAGCTTTAATAATTTCTGAAGCTAAAGCTTTGTGGTCATCCATTGGAAAAAATCTTCCTACCTCTTCATTAATAAAATCTTTTAATCCACCTGCCCGGGAAGCTATCACAGGTGTTCCACAAGCCAGGGACTCAATTGCTACTAAACCAAAAGGCTCTACCCGCGAAGGTACTATTGTAATATCAGCAACTGAATAAAGATCAGCTACTGTTTCTTGAGGAAGGTTACCTAAAAAATTAACTGAATTAAGGTTTAATTCATTTTTTAAATCTTTTAATTCATCCCTTAATTCACCATCTCCTACAATTAAGGTAACTACATTATCAAACTCTTTTTCATAAATATCAGCTGCTTTTAATAAAAGGTCTACTCCTTTAAAATCAGTTAACTTTCCAGTGAAATTAATTACTTTGAGCTCTTCTGAATATGAAAGATCTTTATCTATATAATTATTGACAACTGTTTTTTTGTCCAAGTCTTTGGGATGAAAGATGCTTTCATCAAAACCATTTAGGATTAATTGTAATTTATCATCTGAAACTGTAAAATGTTTCTGAACACTTTCATGAATATATTTTGAAATTGTAATAATTCTCTCTGCATTTTCAACAGCTTTATTGGCAATATGATGATATCTTTTATCCTTTTTAAAGCCCTTAATATCAGTTCCATGGGCTGTTATCACATAAGGGATATTAGTCTTAGAAGCTGCAAAAGGTGCTACCCAGATATGCTGACAGTGAATAAGATCCGGTTTAAAAGTATTTACTTCTTTATCTATTGCTTTTATAAAAGAATTTAGATATTCATCCATCTCATCATTTGTGAGATGATAGAATTGATTATTACTATGGGGGTGAGTTGTAAAACAAGGAAAATCATAATTGATAATTGTTTTTACCGGAAACCCTTTACAACTATTCTTATACTTATCAACTACAATTGCTTCCACTTCATGACCACGGTCTACTAACCTTTTAGCAATATTTTTTGTATAAATACCACTTCCCGATCCTTCTAATGGGAAATGATTTACTAATAAAACTTTCATAAAACTTCTACCTCCTCTGTTTGATCCCCTCAATAAATTTGTCCCAAATATTCATAAGTTTTTCATAGTCATCTATCATGTGATCAAGTTGATCATAGGCTAATGAAAAAGCTTCGGGCAAGTCTTTAAATTTTGGACAGTTATAATTATCTGCAAAACTATAACTACCTTTTACTAGTTTTTCTCTTAGTTCTTTTCTGTCTTTATTAAACTGATCCACTGAAATTTCACCTTTATTCTTCAAATACCAGTTCAGAAAAGGGTTTCTGCCTATCCAACCCAGACAAGCACAATAAAAGCGTTCTCTGATATCTGTATTGTGAATATTAGGTACCTCTGGATAGTTATCAAAGGTATCATGAAATATCTTTGTATTTATATCAACTATTTTCCCACCTAAATCTGGTATTACTTGACCCAATAAGGTGTCTTCTCCTCTCCCTAAAACCAAGTCCTGTCTATAATGATATGTGGTGGAATAGTATGGAGATAATAATTCATATTTATTTAAATCGATAGCATGGTTACCCCCCAAAATTTTATTGGTATCTTTAACATCTAGTATTTTTTCTTCACTTTCTGTTATGAGATTATTACCTTCTGATTTAACAAATTCATAAGCCTTTTCTTTTTGGAGTCCTTTAAGCATCTCTTCTAGACCATCAAAATACATAGAAGGAATAATATAATACCCAGTATAATCACTGGTTGTGATAACAACATCATCTTTTTTTAAATGCTTTAAATGATTACCAACAAAATCAATATCTCTTCTATTACCTTGTTCATCTGTAAGCACATAAGGTTTTACATCAGTATCAAAAAATAGTAAATAATCAATAGATGGTTCAGTAAGTAAAGCGGCTAAAAGAACAATATTTCTCCTTTTTCCATAAGGGACTAAACCATATTTTTTTAAATCTTGACTCTCAATTAATTTTTTAACTTCAATTTCTTTTAGACCTAAATCTAAAAGTTTTTTCATAAGTTTTTCATTATTATTTATTTTCAATAATTCAATATCAACATATTTTTGCATAGTTTTAACTTTTTTCTCATTTAATCGATGTGAATAACAGATAAACAATTTTTCAACTTCATGTCCATGTTTTTGTGCATTTAAGATAAAATCACAGTATGGATAAAATGTATCAACATTATTTGTAATAACACCCAGTGCAATTTTGCTCATTTTTTCACCCCCAAATAGAAAAACCCAACTCACCCCTTTTTAAATCCAGTAGTGAATTGGCTGATTAATCTATATTTATATAATTACTTTATATATATACTGTATGTATATTTTACCCGATATCCGAAATGAATGTCAAATCTCAAATTT
>Ga0102934_1001696_pt1 | contig 15443 bp, 16 predicted proteins | sample SalPonR2_A_D1_MG_FD_78175 | JGI IMG/M metagenome (GOLD analysis project Ga0102934, IMG submission 78175) | Salt pond soil microbial communities from South San Francisco under conditions of wetland restoration - Salt Pond MetaG R2_A_D1_MG | ecosystem: Environmental > Aquatic > Marine > Intertidal... | reverse complement strand
CCACAACTTCGGTAAGCTCTACATTGAAGATTTCCCGGTCTACGAGTTTTTTGTATCTCGTAACGCCACTAGCCTAGAAGACGCGCGCGTACATGGCCACCACAGAGAGATAACTGTCGCTGAGGCCCTTGAAATGGGGCTGGAATACGAGGACTGGAGTGAACTAACTGGTTCTGACCCAGAGAATAAACACGCCGCTGAGAGCGCAAAAGCGAGGCGCGGCTATGCCCCGGACGCTGATGACGACGACAGCGAAGACCCTACGCAAATGAAAATTCTTCTGACGGAGGTTTATTGCAAATACGACCTAGACGGTGATGGAAAAGAAGCGCGGTACTGCTTCTATCTCGGCGGCAGCACCTACAAGTACATCACGCACCACGAAATCGAAGATTATTGTATTGACGTGGTGTGCGCGGACCCACAGCCATACACCGTAGTCGGTAGGTCACTAGCCGATATTCTGATCGAAAAGCAGGATAATGAGACCTCCATCTACCGCGCTATGATCGACAACGCTCATATTGCGAACAACCCCCGCATGGCGGGCGACCCGAATAGCGTAGACTTCCAAGATTTGATGAATAACGCTATCGGGGCGCCTCTCAAAACTCGCGGCACCCCTAATATCCAAGTTGTCGATATTCCGTTTACGGCTGGCAATCTGCTGCCGTTCTTGCAATATATGGAGCAAGACACAGAAACCCAAGTTGGGGTTACTAAAGCTGCTACCGGGCTGGACCCTGACGCTCTGCAATCGACAGACAAGGAGGCGGTGAGGAATACTATCCAACTGTCGCAGGGTCAGATTGAGTTGATGGCCCGCAACATTGTAGAGACTGGGCTCACGGGCGCATTTCGCAAGCTGTTGAAACTTGCGCAGCGGCATATGGATCGTGCGCAGATCGTCAGGACTAAAGGGATGCTAATTCCAGTCGATGTGGCGGTGTTCGACCCCACATTGATGGCTGAGCCTGCGGTTGGTATTGGTGCGGCAAACCCTGACCAGAAAGCCGCTACTCTGCAATTCGTGCTGCAAAAACAAGAGCAAATCTTGTCCACTATGGGTATGGACAATCCGTTTACGTCGCTGACGCAAATGTATCATACCTTAGAAGACATCGTAGAGCTTGGCGGCCTACGCGATCCGGGCCGGTACTTCTCTGTCGTTACGCCGCAGATGGAAGAGGCTATCGCTCGCGGCGCAGCAGAAGACGCTGCCAACGAGCAGCAAGCCGCTCAGCAAAGCCAACCTATCGACCCCGGTATGGCGATGGTCACTGCGGAACGCACAAAGGCGCAGGCTACGCTGCTCGGAAAGCAGCTTGAGGCGCAAGTTGATCGTGAAAAGCTGGCGCTCGACAAAGAGGTTAAGCAAAAAGAGCTTGACCTACAACGAGATAAGACTGTTCAGGACCGCATTATCGAACTGCGCAAAATCCGGCAACAAGCTCAGGAGGCCGCTACACAAGCAGCCACAGACCGCGCGCAAATGCAAATTCAGCAGGAGCAGGCGGAAAATAACGAGCAGTCTGAGCTTAGCTCTACCCCTAATCAAGGGGCAGGTTAATGGACGAGCTTAAAGCAGCCCACATTAGGCTGGCGAGAAACGCTGACTTAACATTAGTGTTGACAGCTTACCAAGAAGAATGTATAGCTGTTTTTAAGTCTATCGACGCTACAACAGAGCAGATAGACGAAGCACATCGACGCTACCTAGTAGCAGATGAACTCATGCACAGGATCACTACTCATGGCAAGGACTGAAACCCTCCACGAAATCGCTTCTACGCTTCTAAAGCCTGATACGGAACCTGAAAAGGAACCGAAACAAGAGCAGGCACAAGCCGAAGAGATTGTGGAGGAAGAAGACGTTGTTGAAGAGGCCGAGGGCGAACTGCTCGAAGCCGGTGATGCTGATGAAGAAGACCCTGATGGCCCTAACTTAGGGGAAGAAGAAGGAGAATACGACGAGGAAGAAGAAGCAGGCGATGACGACGCGGACCCTCGTCCTATCGATATTAACGACGACGACCTTATCGAAGTTAAGATCGACGGGGAGGTAGTTTACCGCAGTATCGCTGACGCAAAGAAAGCCTTGTCCGGTGAAGGTGCGTATGACAAGCGCATCAAAGAGGCGACCGAACTGCGTCAAAAAGCGCAGGCCGATCACTCTAAAATGTTGGAACGCTTTGCTCAATCCAACGCCCTAATTGATGGTGTGGTGCAAGAAATGCAGCAGACCATTTTCGTTCCGCAAGTCCAAAAACCGCCAGAAAGTATGAAGCGTAGTAATCCCGGCCAATACGGGAGGGAATTGCAGGCATACCAAGCCGACCAAGCTAGGTTGAATGCGATTAGCGAAGACATTACGAAGGCGGTAGCGAAAGTCCAGCATCACCAGCAACAAGCGATTGAGACGTATAAGCATGAACAAGCGGCTGCTTTGCAGCAAGCACTTCCTGCTCTCGCTGACCCTAAGAAAGGGGTAGAGCTAGCCAAAGATTTGGTACAAGTCGCCAAAACCTATGGCTTCTCTGAGGACGAGATTAAAAACGCTCTTGACCATCGCTTTTATCTGATGGCGGCAGACCTCGCGCAAATTAATAAAAACCGCACTGTTGTGCGTAAAGGTGGAAACGTGACAGACCTTAATGGACAAGAGGCCAAGCGGCCTCGCAAACTACGGTCTGGGGCTACTGCGCTTCGCGCGCGGGAAAAGATGAAAGCAAAGCAAAAACAGGCTGTGACTGAGACCGCTCGCAAATCGGGTAAGGTCAAAGACGTGGCCCAAACTCTGCTTAAATAAGGACTAGGCTGATGGCCGTCAACGCAAACACTTCTGAGACGTACGACAACAACGTCATCCGTGAAGACCTCCAAGAGGCTTACACGATGATCTCCCCCGAAGAAACCCCGTTTCAAAGCTCTATTCGTCGCGAGACGGCGAGCAACACTCTGTTCGAGTGGCCTGTCGTAGAGCTTGCCGCTACAAACTCCGGCAACCGCGTTGCAGAAGGCGAAGCGGCTCCCGGCAACGATGCCCCTACGCTGGCGCTGCGCTTCTCGAACTACACGCAGATTTCCGACAAGGTGGCGGAAGTCTCGCACACGGCGCAGGCCGTAGATGCTGCTGCGCAAAACGTGCAGCGGCTCAGCGAGCAAATTGTCATCAAGATGAAGGAAATGAAGCGCGACAAGGAAGTAATGCTTCTGTCGAACGTCGCTGCTTCTGCCGGTTCGTCTGGCACTGCGCGCCAAACGGCTGGGCTTCCTGCGTGGCTCTCCACCAACACGCTCTTTGAAACTGCTGGCGCTGACCCTACGCTCTCTGGTACGACTGAGGGCTTTCCTGACGCGGCTGCTACCGCAGCTTCGGAAGGCACTGGCGCTTCTGCGCTCTTTGCCGAAGCTGACCTGAACGCGATTATCGAAGATATCTGGACAGAAGGCGGTAGCCCGACACTTATCATGGTCAACTCGGGCAATAAGCGCCGCATCTCTACCGCGTTTACCGGCAACGCCACTCGGTACAAAGATACGGTGGACAAGCAGGTCATTAACTCGATTGACTTCTATGATAGTGACTTCGGAGAACTGACTATCGTTCCGAACCGCTTTCAGCCCACTAACAACCCAGATGACAACGACGATAGCTACAACGTGTTTGTACTCGACCCTGAGTACGCTGCTATCGCTTATCTGGACGAAGTGCAGCAAAAGCCGCTGGCAGAAACCGGCCATTCTATGCGGACGCTGGTGTGGTGCGAATATGGCCTGCAAATCGACAACGAGAAAGCGCACGGTGTCATCCGCGACACAAGCAACGCAATTGCCTAAGATCTATGGCTACCCCCAAGTTAGGGGGTAGCCACCACCACATCGACAGGAACACCTAGATGGCACAAGAAAAACTACGCGAGTTTGTAGTCACTAAAACTCCCAAAATCCGCGACAGCGACGGCAACTACGTCGCGCGCGGGGGGACGTGCAAGCTCAACAAAGCTCTAGCAGAGCACTACCAAAAGCTCGGCTATATTCGCGTCGGCCTTGGAGACTTGTACGATGACAAGAACGACCCAGCACCTAAACCAACTGGCGAAGGAAAAGCAAGCTCGGATGGTGGGAACGACGCTGGAGCTAATTCGGCAAAAGACAGCCCGGAACCTGCCCCTGTCGGTGCGGGAGCAAGAGTTTCTCGCAGAACTGCGTAGGCGCTACTACGCTAAGCCGAAAGAGACGATTAGTCTTGACAGCGACGGGCGAGTAATCGTCCGCCGCTCAAATGACGTTGAGCCTATCATGAAAGCGATGAAGGCGTACGGCGACATACTAGGCACTAAACGCAATGACCGTGTGGCCGGGGCCAAGATGATAGGCGGTATCGACCCTATCACTGCCGCTAATTGGGCACAAGAAACCGGCCTTAAAATCGGCACCAAGCCCTTCGCTCAATTTGCTAAGCAGCGCATTCAAAACGACATTGACTACCGCTTCTTTAGGGTGGGTCACTAATGTCACAGACGTATGCCCAGTTTAAGACATACCTCGCTACGTTCCTGTGGCGGGACGGAGACACTGAGTTTGAGGCTAATCTCGATAACCTTATCAAGATGGCCGATGCCGAACTCAGCCGCCGCTTGAATATTCAGCGGAGGAATGGCTCTATAACTATCGCTCCGGAAAGCGAAACGCATTCGCTTCCTACTGACGTACAGCAGCTTATTTCCGTCTCTAATTTGCAGCTAACTCGTCAGAGTAGCCGTATTAACGAAATGTCTCTGACGAGCTACAGCACTATCTTGGAACTACGCGCCTCGACTAATAGCACTCACATTGCTCCGTACTATTACTTTGAGCGCCGTGATGGAGTTGCCCCTAAGTTAGAGTTAGTTGGGCCGTTCAGCGCCTCTAACCCAGGCAGTATGGGTGTGCTGTACAGAACTGCAATCCCTGACTACTCGTCCGAAGATGCGTCGTGGGTAGAAGACAGCTACCTAGACCTCTATACCTACGCCGTTATGAAGCACGCTGCGGTCTTTTCTCGTGAAGAAGAGCGTATTCAGTTTTATGTCGGATTGATGGAAGAAGCCCTGAACACTGCTTTGCAAGAAGACAAACACGAAGTCCAGTTTGGCGGGAGCCCTCTTTACATGAAGCCGCACCGTCCTGTACCGCGCCGCCGGTAAACCTAACCTAGGGGTAGATAAATGGCAACTGCATCTTACTCATTTACGCTTCCTACAGTAGGCGGCGACAACAACGATTGGGGCGGGTTTCTTAACGCTAATTGGGAAAAAGTTGACGACCTTCTGGACGGCACCCTAGACGTTGACGGTATCAGCATTGTTGGCGGCTCTATAAGTGGGATCACTGACCTAGCTATCGCGGACGGCGGAACCGGAGCGTCTACTGCGCCAGATGCCAGAGCGAACCTCGGCGTTACTGGAATGTATGTCGGCAACCAAGTGTTCACATCATCGGGAACCTATACCCCCTCCGCAGGCGTCACAAAGGCTATCGTCCATATGGTCGGCGGTGGCGGTGCAGGTGGCGGTGCTGACAGCGACGCTGCAAACCAATCAGGAGCAGGAAGTGGTGGTGGTGCGGGAGGGTACATCGTTGTCGAACTTGACGTGAGTGCTGGCAGCTATTCTTCAACTGTCGTTGTGGGTATCGGAGGCAATGGTGCATCTGGGGGCGATGGGTCCGCTGGCGGAGACACCACATGGGATGACGGAACCAATGACTACACTGCTGGGGGCGGTGGTGGCGGGAACGCTCTTACAGACGCATCAGCAACTTCTTTTATTGGTGGCGGAACGACAGGAGCTTCTGCTACTGCGTCTGGAACAACGCCGCTAATTCTAGCAGGCGGTAGCGGCGGACATGCTGCCATGACGTTCGGGGATAGTGGCAGTGCGTCAGGCAACGGCGGCTGCGGCCCTTGGGGCGGCGGAGGAAAAGGCTCCATTGTTCGCCCTCTGATTAGCCCCTCTGACGGCGACGCTGGGGCCGCTCCAGGTGCGGGCGGTGGAGGGGCGGCAACTCTTGGAGGTGTATCAGCTAGGGCCGGAGGTGACGGCGCCGACGGCATCATTATCGTCTACGAGTACATCGACTAATTTAGGAGATATATCATGCGTATTGCTATCGTCGTAGGTCATAATCGCCAAGCACAAGGCGCTGTGCGAGTTACTGACCGCGTAAGTGAGTATGTCTGGAACGGCGATCTAGCCACGCGTATCGAGAAGTTAGACAGCGGTAGTGTTAAGGTGTTTTACCGAACTCCTGGTGCCGGCGAAATTAGCCGCGTTTACCGCGAAGTCGCTGCATGGAAAGCAGATTGCGCAGTTGAACTGCACTTCAACGCTTTTCGGACTGCTGGGGCACATGGCTGTGAGACTTTGCATGGCACGTCTTCTGCCAGTAAACAGCTTGCTCAACATCTGCAAAGAGAGATGCTTCTAGCTCTTGGTAATCGTAATCGAGGCATTGTCAGGCGCGCGTCTGGGCGCGGGTCTACTGCGGTTAATCAGCGCGCGCAACCCACGGCGCTAATTGAGCCTTACTTTGGCAGTAATCCATCAGAATGTGTGCTAGCCGCAGAATATAAGGACGCCCTAGCGCAGGCAATTCTTAACGGCGCTAGAGAGTTTCTTGGACACGGGCCGGTTGCTGTTGTCGATGAGGAAGGACCGCTTGCCCATACCGAAATGCAGCGCCTACTAGACGCTTATGAAGAAATTGGCGATCTGATTGCGTCTACGCTGGCGACTGGCTATTCAACCGACCTGCCAGAAGACGTGGCCCGTATGCGGTGGAGGCTGGCAGAGATATTCCAAATGGTAGCTAAAGGAGAAGAACTATGAACTGGAAGCGCTACAGAAAAGCACTATTTCCACTGATCCCCGCTGCGGTCATTGTCTGGAATACTTTTCGCCCAGAAGCCGCAGTAGCTGAGCAGGAAGTTGTAGCGTGGTTCGAGCAGTGGGAAGCCCTGATCGTAGCTGCTATCGCACTTTCCGGCCCCGTCATCACTTACTTTGTTCCGAATGACGGGACTACCTAACCCTAACTTAGGTGCACAATGCCCATTGTCCCGCTTGACATACCGCCCGGCTTTTACAAAAACGGCACCCCGTACGCTAAGCGCGGGCGGTATGAAAACGGCAGTCTAGCGCGCTACCATGACGGCAGCTACCGGCCTATCGGTGGCTGGGTGCGGCGTAACGTGTCCTCGACGGACGAGCCTATTGCGGCGCTTGTTGCTGACGCTGATGACGAGACTGTCCGTGACATGATAGCTTGGCGTGACAATAGCCAAGTCTTAAACATTGTGTTCTTTTCAAACCTAAAAGTCTACCACCTTAGCGCTCTCAACGTTGTTACTGACGTAACGCCTGCCGGGTACACAGCAATTAACTCCTCAAAAGACGCTTCCTCAGATCGTGGTTACGGGCTGGGACCGTATGGTCTAGGGCCGTACGGTGTCACTATCGACCTAACAGGCGGAGAAGTTACTCCACCTGATAGGTGGTACTTTGACACGTTCGGTGAAGTGCTGCTATTTGGTGCAATTAACAACGATGACATTTATGAGCTAGACCTGAGCGATTTAAGTACGTCTGTGGTAACTAACGCACCGACAGATAACGCAGACATTTGTATCACAGAGCAGAGGCAGGTGTTTGTAGTAGGAGCAGACGGTGACCCTAGACGAGTGCGCGCGTCTGAGGTAGAGGACCGCACCCTATGGACTGCGGCAACAGACAACCAAGCCATTAACCGAGTTTTGCCGGGCGACGGGCTGCTGCTTCGGTGCATACCCGTCAATAACCAAATTCTCATTATCGGAGAAAAAGACGCTCATGTAGCTCAATACATCGGTCCTCCATATGTATACAGCATAGATCAGATCGGTGTTAACTGCGGGCCTATTACACCAAAAGCAGCTATCGGGGCGGGTTCTTTTGTCGTGTGGTGGGGCCGCAGAAACTTTTGGCTGTATGACGGTAGTCTACAAGAATTGCCTTGCGAAGTCATTGACTTTCTATATGACGACTATAACCCCGGCCAAGTGTCAAAAATCTCTACGCTAACTATTTCTGAGTACTCAGAAGTGTGGTGGCTTTACCAAAGCTCCTCTGCGTCCGAGATAGATAGCTATGTGGCATGGAACTACAAAAACAACGTGTGGCACACTGGCAGGCTAAAGCGCACCGCTGGCACCGATAAAGGAGCAACGACCCAAGAAATCATGGTGGACCAAGATGGTCAGATATTTAACCATGAACTCGCCGGGGTGTATCCCCTAAATGAGGGGGACGTATTTGTAGAGACTGGCCCGCTAGACATCGCAAACGGCGAAGTCAACATGGCGGTACGGGCCATCTACCCAGACACAGAAGCTCTTAGCGATGTGTCATATACTCTCTACGCTAGGCAGTTTCCTACTGGGACTGAGCAAGCAAAGACCTACACTGCTGCTAATCCTACTAAGACTAGGATACAGGGCCGGTCTATCAGAATGCGCGTTGATCTTAACTCGGCTGCTGCGGAACACGGTACAGTGCGCTTTGACGTTGCGCCAATGGGGACTGGTAAGCGGTGAGCAAGCAACTAATTCCTAACCCTCAGCAGTACCGCAGCCTAAATGAATGGGCAATGGCGGTACATCGTATGTCTGCGGCGCCTGCTAGGATAGACACAGATAACGACCCGTTGCCGGTGCTGCTGCCGCACCGTACTAGCACAAGAGACGAGAGGGCAACTACTGACGGCATCTTGCTATATGACCCAGACATCGGACAGATGGTTATGTCAAAAGCAGGTCTGTGGGTACCAATAGCATTGGATACTCCATGAACAAGCAGAGTGATATACAAGAACCTACCGTAGCGCACAATGTCATCGCGCTTATGCAGGACGTTATTAAGTGGAAGCCGCAGATAGAGCGCGCTTTGCGCGGTTTAGAAGACCTTTACAGCTTCGATGGAATAGTGTACAGTGTTCTACAAAATAGGCTGCACTTCTACGAGTTTGGAGAGTGCTGCGTGTTTATGGAACTCGACACTTTTGAGAACTGTAAAGTCTACCACTGCTTTTTGGCTTGCGGAGACATGGAAGAAATCATGTATGCTGAAAAGCATATCAACGAAGTCGCTAAGCGGTTAGGTTGCAAATACATGAGCATCGCTGGCCGCACTGGCTGGCCTAGGGTGCTTAGAAACGCTGGCTGGGAACACAAGCTCTCTGTCTTGTATAAGGAGACGTACTGATGGGTGGTGGAGGAAAAGGGCGCAGCACGACAACTGAGGTAGAGCTTCCTCCGGGGCTGGACGCTGCGGCTAATGAAGTATTGGGCGCTGCCTTTAACGCAGCATCGTTGCCATATAAACCTAATCGAGGGGTAACTATTGCGTCGTTCGCCCCGCAAGAAACAGCCGCTATCCGCGGGGCTAGCGCAATGGCAAGGGCGTTCGGCATCGCTCCCGGCACCGGAGCAGGTACCAAGCAAGAGCTAGGCATTCCTAGGCCCTCTACGACAGAGGGCGGCATCTCTGGCTACTCTACCGGCGCGCTGTATGACCTGATGCGGTCTGACAGTATGCAGCAAGAAGACATTGACGAACGCAATATTCTTCTTGGCAATATGCGCACCGCCGCAGATAAAGTGTACAAAGAAGGCTCGGCGCAAAACAGGGGCCTCCCCCAGCGCAAAGGATAACTGATGGTCAGCATCTTTCAGCGGTCTAACCAAGCCTTTAATCAAGGGCTAACCCTGCTCAAGCGGGGGGGCGCTACCCCGACTGCGCAACAAGCAAAATCTATGGCGCGTACTGCTGTAGGTCCGTCTCCGTATACTACTCGCGCTGCGGGCGCCGTCAGCACCGGAGACCCGTTCCTAGACGCGGCTGGTGGTAACTTGCAGAGCAGGGCGGCTGCTGGCGACCCAAGGTTCGGCCAAGCCTACTCAATGATCGCTGGCGCTGCCCCTGACTTAGGGGGACTGACGGCAGAGCTAGCAGGCGGTAATTCTCAGTTTGACCTTGCCGCAGACGGATACCAAACGTCAGTAGGCTCGCCTGCCGTACGCCGCACGATGAACCAATATCTGAACCCGTATCAGGATCAGGTTATTGATAACGTTAGCAGGAGGTTTGACGATAGGCGCCGCAATGACCTTAACGAGGTCCGCGCGCAAGCAGCTAGGGCAAACGCTTTTGGCGGCGACCGGCAGGCGCTAGTAGAGGCAGAGCTATACGACCGCTACGCTCAAGAAGAAACCGATGTTATTTCTGAGCTACTGAACCAAGGGTTCAACACTGCCGCTCAATTCGGGCAAGGGCAGCAACAGCTTGAGCAGGGTGCCGCAGCAGGGCAGGCTGGACTTAGCAGGGATCGCGTTAACCAGCTAGTGGCTAGCGGACAAATGAGTTTGGCAGAAGCTCAGCAGCTTTTGAACGCTGGCACAGGCATGGCTGACGTGGCCTCGGCAGAGGGCAGTCTTGACGTAGCTATTAACCAAGCCCTAGGAAGTATCGGAGCTTCCCGCGGCAACCTAGAGAACCAAGGCGCTGGCGTGTTGGCGGACATGGGCGCGCAAGAGCAGCAGCGCAGGCTAATGGCCGCGCAGCTATTTGCGCAACTGTCTGGACAACAAGGCAATCAGGATATCGCCGCCGGTCAGGCCCTAATAGGCGGGGCCCAAATTGGCACTGGCATGGGGCAGTCGGCACTAGAAGGTCTGGCAACGTCTGGTGCTGGTGTGCGCAGCATGAACCAAAACATTCTGGGGCAGGGAGCACAACAGTACGACGCTTACAGCAACTATCCGCTCAACTCTCTTCAAACCGCGCTTGCTGCTATCCAAGGCAACCCGCTTGCTGGCGGCGGCACTACTACTCAGACGAGCAACCCGGGAATGTTGGACTTCCTCAGCCTAGCGATGGGTCTGGGGTCTAGGGGTATGGTAGGATGACCAACGAGTACTATCGCGTAGGACAAGCTATCGCTGGCGCGTTCGCTGACCGCGCGCCTACCCCTAATCAAGGGGCAGCGCCTAGCCGCCCACGCACTAACATTGATTATGTGATGGGGCCTCGCCGCCCTGATCCGCCTTCTGAGCTTATTCTTGGCCCGTTGGCTACGGCTGCGGAGCAGGTGCTTGGGCCGGGAGCCACTATCAGAGTTAAATCTGGTGTAGGACAGCACGGAAGCCCGCGCCACAGGGACGCTGCTGGATACGCTGCTGACGTAGAAATTTTGCGTCCTGACGGCACGCTAGTTACTCTTGCCGACCCAGAGGCTGAGTTACTGGTCTACGCTGCCGTGGACAACGGCGTGACCGGCGTAGGTGCCGGGACCGAGTACATGGGCGACAGCACGTTCCACTTCGATGTGTTCCCACAAGATAGGTATAGCTCTGGCATGGATAATGCTTGGGGATCGTGGGGCAACGCTAGGCAGGACGAGATTGTTCGCCGCATCAGCGGGGGCGGAGACGCCGCGCCGCCTCAAGATGATCCGTTTGGTCTGCGGGAGCTAGAGCAGGAATATGGGCTTCCAGAAGGGTACTTGACTACAACAGCGCAGATCGAGAGCGGCATGAACCCCAACGCGCAAAACCCGAACAGCAGCGCAGCAGGGCTGTTCCAGTTTATCGGCAGTACAGCAGCGCAGTATGGTCTTACTAATCCGCTAGATGGACGAGCTAGCGCCAGAGCGGCGGCTGAGCTAGCAGCAGATAACCGCGAAGTGCTGCGTAGCGTGCTAGGCAGAGACCCGACAGGAGAAGAGCTATACCTTGCGCACCAGCAAGGATCTGGAGGCGCAAGGGCGCTCCTGAGCAACCCAGATGGATTGGCGGTCTCCGTTCTAGATAACCCGAACGCGGTTACGCTCAATATGGGCAACGAGAACATGACCGCTAGCCAGTTTGCAGACACGGTGATGGGGTACTACCGTGATAACGCTGGCACCATCAGCACCCCTAGCACCCCTAGCACCCCTAGCACCCCTAGCCCAACTGCCCCTAACTCAGGGGAAGTGGGCGGTGGGCAGCTTGGTTTCGGGGACGTGGGAGAGCCGGTACAGGACTACTCAGACACAGGCGAAGCAGTGGGCCGCCCTATTATGAGTATTCTGCGCGACAACGCTATCCTAGCTTCAGAAGAGCAAAGTAGCGAAGACGAGAGAGTGCAAAGAGCGCAGCTACAAGAGGCAGAAGCTAGGAAGCGAAACGCGCAGGCGTCCGCGCCTCCTCTTATTCAACTGGCCGGCGTAAAAACGTCTAACGTCATTTAAGGGCAGCACATGACTATCGCTGATGATATGCTGCGGCAACCGCCGCGCCCCGAAGTAGCCAAAGGCCGCATGGTAAACATGGGAGACCCGTATCTGCCCGTGCCTGCTAACGGGCAGACTGCGCAGGCCCTTAACAATCTGCCACCAGAAATGCGCGACCCTGCGCAGCTTGAGCTTGTGCTAGGCAACTTCGGCGTCGCCCCTCAGCTAACCGAGCAAGCCGGGCTGACAGCGTTTAACATTCTGGGAACTGCGGCAGCGCAGAATAAATACCCAGACGAAGAACCTATCCAGAGCCTAGACGAGGCTTTGTCTTTAGTGAACGCTCCGCCCGGGGGAACGGACGCTGCTGCTCCTTTTGACGTGGAGCGGTACAAGCGCAACGAGCGCCGGCGCGTCATGGCTGCTGATATGCTTGAGCTTTTGTCAGTCGGGCTGGGCCAAATCTCTGCCGGGCAGGCGGTAAATCTAGGCCCTTCGCTGCGTGCGCAGAGAGAACGCCTAGACGCTATGCAGATCGGCCTGACTGGCGGCACTGCTGGGACTGGAGGGATTAGCGGCGGCTATAGCGACCTGCTAATTCCTGGCAATGAAAACGCCCTCAGAGAATTTATGGTAGCGAACAACGCTGACCATCTGTTGCCACTAGTGGACGCCGGGCGCGGCGGTAAGATGCAGGCGCTTGAGGCTACCATTAACTACATCACGACTGCGCCTGAACAAGCGCGCCGCGCAGCGTTCCGCACTCGCGTTGCTGATTACGCCAGAGAAAACTTTGGTGACGAAGCCGCTGAAATGGTGCTGCTAGATGACGAGCTTGCGCAGGTCACTGCGACGGCGATGATCGAAGACCGCATAGGGCTAAGTGATAACCCTAATTCAGGGTGGTCTCCGCGCATGAACGCCAGCCTTGCAGCGCAATATGAAGCTATCGAACAAGACGGCGTGGCCGACCTGCTAGTAAATGGTAACGAAGACACCTACAAAGAGTTCATGGCGCGGCTCCCTGAGTTTCAGCAACAGCACCAAGACAATCAGCGTAGGCTGACTATCCTAGATGACCCAGAAGCATTGCAGGCCGACGCCCTGTCGTCTGGCTTGACAGCTAGCCAAGTGGCCCGCTATCGCCTACCGGACGGATCATTTGACCCTGAAATTTTGGGCGCTATTGAAGAACGCGAAGCTGAGCGCCGGGCAGAAAAGGCAGAGGCTCTAGCTGCGCAACGAGAAGCTGAAGCTGCTGCACTGCTCGCAGAAGAAGAGGCGGCGGCGCTGCTCGCCCCAGACGCTATCCAGACAAACGCCGCTATTTTGTCTTCGCACCCAAACCCAAACCTTATAGCGGACCTTGTTACCAGAGCAGAACAAGGCAGTGCTACCGCTGCGCAACGGCTTGCTGATTTTGCCGAAACCTACGGCGGAGAGTTTTCGGAACAAAGCGCTGCCACTCTTGGCACCGCCAGCGCAGAAGAACAAGTCGCTGACGCCAATCTGCCAGATATTCCTACTATGCTCGCCATGCGCGATGGGCTGCGCGGCAGTCCTGCGCAGGTGCAGGCAGACCGTATTTTCACAGAGTACACTAACCCTAATGTAGGGGCAACTAGAAAAGCAGAGCTTGCCGCGCAGCTAGAAAGCCTATCTAACGACCCTGCCGCTGCTGCAACTGAGCGAGCGCTAGTAGGCGGTGTAGACCAGCAGCTTGAAACAATGGCCGAAGGACAAGTGCCAGACCAAGCAACGCTGGATGCCCAGCTTGCGAGCGCGCTGACGACTGACCAAGCAGAATTGGCCCAGCGGCATTACGACAGCGCTTTGGCTGGTAACGCTGAGGCGGCTAGACAGCTTGGAAACATTGCCGATAGCGCCACATCGTCTATGACTGCGGCTGCGCGTCTAACGTCCGATCAAGAACGAGAACTAGGCGTTATAGAGGACGCCCTTGTGCAGACGAGCCTAGAGAATTACGACAACGCCGTTGAGCAGGCAGGCAACAGCCGTCAGCTTGTGTTCGCTGTTCAAGACGTTAAAGGGCAAATCTCTGATCCGGCTTATGATGGAAACACAGGCGCGCTCACTCCGCTGCGCACTACCGGGCGTTCAATCTTTCAAGAGCTTGGAGCGCAATCTATTGCTGAGGCGTTCGCTAGCGACAGCGAACAGGCGGTTTCTAGGGTGCTGGAAGCAACGTTGGGCGGAAACTTCGGAGCGTTCTACACTCCTGGCATCGGGCCTCTATCCGACCGCGAAACTCAAATGCTTAAAAACGCTCTTCCCCTTGCTACTGACAGTAAGTACACACAAGCGTTGGCTATCCAAATGCTCGAAAGAGCGGCTGCGCGCAATGAGCTTGTTTTGCAGGCTCGGGCAGACGTTCTCAGAGAAGCCCACTCTGCCATTGGTAACGAGGACGGCGATGTAATAGACGCTGTATCGGAAGAGAAAGTTATAGCTCGATACGAGGAGCTTCTTGAGGCCCAGGCCGAGAGCGCCGCGACTACCGCCATTCCTGAGTTTGACTTTACTCTTGCCAACAGCAACCGTGATGCGTACAATTCCCAGCTAGATACAGTCATTGGCCGGTCCCAAGACGTGTTCATGGTCACGCTTCCGACAGGAGAGCAAAAGATGATGTTCGCACATGAGATTGCAGACTTTGCAGAAAACGAAAGGCAGCCGCAATGAGCACTCTTGAAGAGCGGCTTAACGCCCTTAAAATAGGGGAAGAGCCTACCCCTAATGAAGGGGAAGCGCGCCAGCCTATGATTACTGAGCAATCCCGCCCTGTAACTCCTGGAGGCGCTATGGCGGCAGTAGAGGAACGTCAGGTAGAAGCGGCTGGTGGCCGAGAGCAAAGTGATGATTGGGCGGCTATGAGGCAGTTTGGGCAGTTTCCTGACCCAGACTTCGCCACTCGGCAGCGCATGGGCGCTGCGGACACAGCGTCTTTCGGAGCATGGCGCTACGCGGCAGCTAAAATTCACCAACTAAAAGATCGCATGGCGGGTCTAGAGCCCTTGCCGTATGGAGAGCAGCTAGAGCAGACCAGAGAGTACTACGACGAAAACGCAGGTCTGCTAGGGTCAGTGGTAGGCGGTATTGCTATGCCAGTCGCCGGGGTCGCTAGGGCCGCT
>Ga0102934_1001694_pt1 | contig 15448 bp, 16 predicted proteins | sample SalPonR2_A_D1_MG_FD_78175 | JGI IMG/M metagenome (GOLD analysis project Ga0102934, IMG submission 78175) | Salt pond soil microbial communities from South San Francisco under conditions of wetland restoration - Salt Pond MetaG R2_A_D1_MG | ecosystem: Environmental > Aquatic > Marine > Intertidal... | reverse complement strand
TGGGAGCTGAATTGATCTACACAGAGATGGTTTCTAGTAAGGGCTTAGTCTATGGAAGTAAAAGAACGGAAGAGCTATTAGATTATGATAGATATAGTGATGGATATATTAATGTGCAGGTTTTTGGGGAAGAACCAGAATTTATTGTTAAAGCTTCTAACAAAATAGAAGAAGAATATCAACCAGATTTTATTGACTTAAATATGGGCTGCCCGGCCCCCAAGGTAGTAAAAAATGGGGCAGGCTCTGCTTTAATGAAAACACCATCTTTAGTTAAAAAAATTGTAACGTCTATGGTAGAAAATTTAAAGACCCCTGTTACTGTAAAAATTCGGGCTGGCTGGGATGAAGATAATATCAATGGGGTTGAGATCGCCCGGATTGCTGAAGAGGCAGGAGCCCAGTTAGTTGCTGTTCATGGCAGAACAAGAGAGCAGTATTATTCTGGCCAGGTAGATTATGAAATAATAAAGCAGGTTAAAGAAGCTGTGAACATTCCAGTTATCGGTAATGGGGATATCTTTGATTTAGAATCGGCAGAGAAGATGTTTGCTAAAACAAGTTGTGATGGTATTATGGTTGCACGGGGAATCCAGGGTAATCCCTGGCTGGTCAAGAGATTATTAAAATATTTAGGAGAAGGTATAAAAATACCCGAACCATCCCCTCCAGAAAAAATAGAGATGGCACTATACCATCTGGAAAAATCCGTGAATTATTATGGAGAAGAAGTTGCCATTCCCAAGATGAGAAAGCATGTAAGTTGGTATATTAAAGGGTTAAAAAATTCAACTTATGTTAAAGATGAGATTAACAAGTTAAAAAAGAAAGAAGATGTCATAGAGACTCTCAAAAAGTACAAAAAAACTTTTTAAATTAAGTCTCTTTAGGGGCTATTTTTTTTGCATTTATATATATAAAATGTTAAAATATGTATGTGCACAAAAATGTGTACAGAGGGGAGATCTAAGATGAAATTTTATAGGATCGGGGATAAAGTTATCAACAGTAAATATTTAGATAAAACTATTAGCAAAATACTTAAATTACGCCAATCCGGCCTGTCTCAATCTAAGGTAGCTGAAGAACTGAATATTGAACGTTCCTTTATCTCGCGATTAGAAAGTATTGGAGAAATAAGAAGAGGCAATAAAATTGCTCTAGTGGGTTTTCCTGTCGAAAACAAAGAAGAAATTATTGAAATAGCCAAAGAAAATGGTTTAGAATATACACTTGTTATGACAGAAGAAGAAAGATGGGATTTTATTCAAGAGAAGTCTGGACTAGAAATTTTTGAAGATGTTATTGAAATTTTAGTAGAATTAAAGGAGTATGACCTAACAATATTTTTAGGTTCGGATATGAGATTGGATTTAGTAGATAAATTATTAGATGGAAAGGTTATTGGGATTAAGTTAGGTGAATCTCCCATAAAAGAAGATAAATATGTAGATCCAACCCAGATAAAAAAGATATTAAATTCTTTTTAAACTTTAAATTTTCACGTAATATGTCAGGAGGTCACTATGAAAAAAGTTATTAGCATCAGTTTGGGTTCAGATAAAAGGGATCATAAAGTTGAAACTGAATTTTTAGGAGAAAAATTTATCGTTGAAAGAAGGGGCACTAATGGTGATAAAAAGAAAGCTGCCCAACTTTTTACGGAACTAGATGGAAAGTATGATGCTTTTGGGATGGGTGGTATTGATCTTTCCATCCAGGTGGCAAATAATGAATATTATTTCAGAGATGCTAAAAAATTAATCAAAGATGTGAAAAAAACTCCTGTCGTGGACGGTTCTGGTTTAAAAAACACATTGGAAAGAATTGCTGTTAACTATATCGAAGATAACTTAGATATAAAATTACATAAGCAAAGAGTATTGTTAACTGCAGCTTTGGATAGATTTGGTATGGCGGAAGCATTTGTTGACAAAAAGGCAGATTTAGTGTGTGGTGACTTAATATTTGGACTTGGACTTCCGATTAGAATACATTCTCTGAAAGCCTTAAAAATTATAGCTGCTATAATTGCTCCGATAGTTACTAAACTTCCTTTTGAATTAGTTTATCCGACAGGCAGTAAGCAGGACAAAGAAAAAGAAACAGACGATAAATTCAAAAAGTTTTATGATGAGGCTGATATTATTGCGGGTGATTTTCATTATATAAAATCTCATTTGCCCAATAGGATTGATAATAAAATTATATTAACTAATACTACGACCAGTGATGATATAGCTAATTTACAGGCAAGAGGAGCAAAGGCATTAATTACTACGACACCTAATTTAAATGGGAGAACATTTGGTACAAATGTAATGGAGGCTCTATTAGTAGCGATCATAGAAAAAGATCCTTCCCAAATTTCTACTGATGATTATTTAAATGTTTTAGAAAAATTAGAATTTAAACCAAACTATATTGATTTCGATCAGGGAAAGGATGATATTGATGGATAAATTTGCATTTATTTTACACCCCCTCGGATTTGAAGATTTTTATAGGAAATTTAACTGGATGAAAAAACTGCCTGAAGATATATTAAAAAAAGCAACTAAGTATGCTCCCCCCTTCAAAATTTCTAAAATAACTGGCATAAAATCAAAGACCGGGAAAAAGATAGAAGGTTACTTTTATGCCTGTCCTTTAACCACGGATCAGATTATTAATCTGGATAAGGACTTTGTTATCAACAAAATAATTAAGACAGTAAAAAAAGCAGAAGAAGCTGGTGTGAAATTAATTGGATTGGGTTCTTTTACTTCTGTGGTGGGCGATAAAGGGATAACGATAAATAAAAATTCAAAAGTGCCGGTTACTACCGGAAATAGTTATACGGTGGCTACAGCAATTGAAGGTACTAAATTAGCTGCTGATAAAATGGATTTAGATTTAAAAGAAGAAGTTGTGACCGTAGTAGGTGCAAATGGTTCCATTGGTAAAACAGTTAGTAGATTAATTGCCAAAGAAGTAAACAACTTGCTTTTAGTAAGTAGAGATTTAGATAAATTAGAAAAATTAACAGCTAAAATAAAAAATGAAAATGAAAATATTAATGTAAAATTTTCTAACAAATTAGAAGAAGCCTTACAAAAATCCAGGATATTTATTACGGTTTCGGGGGCTGTTGAAGCCCTAATTAACCCCCAGGATCTACTGAGCGGTTCTGTGGTCTGTGATGTAGCAAGGCCGCGGGATGTTGCCCGCGATGTAGGCAAAAAACGTGATGATGTTTTGGTTATTGAAGGTGGAATAGTTAGTATCCCGGGTAATGTAGATTTCAATTTCAATTTCGGAGTAGAAGGCCAAAATGCCTATGCCTGTATGGCCGAAACGATGCTGCTGACTTTAGAAGAAAAATTTCAAAGTTTTAGTTTAGGACCGGATATTCAAATTGATAAAGTAAGGGAGATACAAGAGTTAGCTAAAAAACACGGATTCAGCCTGGCTGGATTGAGAAGTTATGGAAAACTTTTACAGGAAAAAACAATAAGAGAAATAAAATCAAATAGCAAGCAAAAGAGTACCGCTTAAATGGTGGTACTTTTTTTTATACAAATTTTAATAAAGGGATTTAACATCAGAATGTTTAATGTTATAATTAAGAAGAATATTTTCAATTAAAGCAGAGGAGGGAAGTTATGCGCAGAAAAACTTTTACATTTTTTATAACTTTAGCAATTTGGATTCTCTTTGCTGGCAAGTTTTCCCGTGATATTTTAATAGTTGGAATTATTGCTTCCCTTGTAACTACCTGGTTGTATAGTGATCTGTTATTTAGGAGTTCTAACAGAAAACGAAACTGGGCTTTTTATTTAAGGAAATTTTTATATATTTTATTATTTATTCCCGTTTTTTTCTATGAAGCCTTTGTGGCAGCCTTAAAAGTGTCCAAACACGTATTTGAAAAAGAACCCTCTTTTTCGCCCGGTATTGTTAAGGTCAAAACAACTTTGAGAAATATTACGGCTTTAACTATATTAGCCAATTTAATTACTTTAACTCCTGGTACTTTAACATTAGATTTTGACATGCGTGATAAGGCATTTTTTATTCATTGGATCGATGTCACAACAGTAGAACAGGCTGAAACCCGCCGGGAAGTTATTGAGAGATTTGAAAAATGGTTAGAGGTGATATTCAGATGATTATTGGTATGGCAATATTCTTAGTTTTATTATCTATTGTATCTTCATATAGATTAATAAAAGGGCCTACTATTACAGACCGATTGATTGCTGCTGATACAATAATAATATTTTTTTCAATGGTAATAATGTTATTAGCTTTATTTATTAATATTAGAATGTTGATAGATATAGTCTTAGCATATGCAGTATTATTATTTGTGGATGTTTTGATATTTGCTAAGTACTTTGAGTATAAGGAGTTGTATAAATAATGGAAATAAGATTAATAATTTCTTATTTGTTTATGGGTGCTTCCATGATTTTTGCTGTGGTAACAGCTATTGGTTTAATAAGGTTTCCTGATGTTTATACACGAATTCATGCCAGTGCTGTTGTTTTAACAATGAGTGCTGTGTTATTTTCGGTTGGGATAGCAGTATATGTATGGGAGTTTTACTTAAGCCTGAAAATTTTACTTATCGGCTTAATATTTTTAATTACTAATCCACTTGCCACACATGCTATTGCGCGGGCTTCTTACCGCAGACAGATTGCCTGTCCGGAAGTAAAAAGTGTGGATGAGTACTCTGAATATTTAGAGAGTGAGTCCCGATGATTATCTTAAAATATCTTTTATTGATATTCTTAATAGCGGCGGCTTACCTGGCAATTACTTTTAAGGAAGAACTAATTTCAATAATATTTCTGTCTATTTTTTCTATTACTTTAACAACTTTGTATTTAATTCATAACGCACCTGATGTGGCATTAGCTGAAGCCGTAATCGGGGCCGGCCTAAATACAGCTATTTTTATGACTGTAATCAGTCAGGTAAGAGAAGGGAAAAGTATCTTTAGAGAGGATGATTAGATGTCTAGGGCAAAACATATCTTTACTTTAATAATTCTATCCTTATTAGGGGTTACTTTATTAGTGAACTTTGATAAATTACCCGGGCAATTTGAATATGCAAACAGCATCTATCATCATATTACTCATAATGGGGTTAACGAGACTGGTTCTCTGAATTTTGTGACAGCAATCTTATATGATTATAGAGCTTATGATTCATTAGGAGAAAGTACTATCATATTTGGGGCGGTGAGTGGTATTGTCCTTTTACTTTCTCGTAAGACATTACCTGTTTCTTCTCACGGTTTGTCTTTTATTGTTAAAAGAACCTTTGGAATGTTGACCCCTTTCATATTTTTATTTGGTATCTATATAATTTCTCATGGTCACCTTTCACCGGGAGGAGGCTTCCAAGGGGGAGTAATCCTGGGTGCAATTTCTATTATCTTCAGTATAGTATATGGTAGTGAATTTGATTATAAGAGGTATTCTCCGACTACTAAAACATTGCTGGAAACCAGTGGAGCCTTGCTTTTTATAGGTCTGGGTCTATTAGGTATTGTTATGGGAGGAAATTTTTTAGTTAACTTAAAGATCTTGAATTCAGGGGTTGGTTCTTTAATTAGTGGAGGTAGTATACCATTTATCAACATCGGAATCGGATTTAAAATTGGAGCCGGACTTGCTATCATCTTTTACAGTATGATTCAAAAGACCTTTAAAGAGGAGGTGAACCTGTGATAAATAATCTTGTCTTTGTTATCGTATTCCTTTTGGGTTTTTATGCTATTTTAGTTAAGAAAAATTTGATTAAAATGGTAATTGGTTTAAATATTATGGAAGGGGCGATCTTTTATTGGTTTATTTCAATAACTGATCGCGGTGGTATGATACCGATTGTAAATGGAACACAGGTCGCCTCTCAAATGAATGATCCCGTTCCCCAGGCTTTAATTTTAACAGGAATAGTTATTGGTGCCAGTACTTCTGCATTTTTACTTACTTTAATAATCGAGTTAAATAAATTTACTAATAGTACTAATCCTGACCAGATTGGGGGTATGATAGAAGATTGAGTATAGCCTTAATTTTATTAATTATCGTACCTCTAGCAACCGCAATCTTAATACCCTTTGTAGATGTATTCAGTAATACGGCCAGGAAATTACTGGTTGGTTTTTCTACTCTCGTTGAGTTTTCTCTTGGGATGTTTATAATTGTAAGCAATTTTAGGAAAATTATGGATAACACCTTTTATCTAACATACTATCTAGGAGAGTGGATACCGCCAATTGGGATCACCTTAAGCATGGATATGTTATCCCTGTTTTTTTCTACTTTGATTTCTTTTTCACTGCTATTTTTAGTTATCTATTCTATTGGTTTTATTGGACATCATGAGGGTAAATATTATGTTTTATTATTTCTAATCTGGGCAGCAATGCATGGTATTGTCTTGACCGGTGATATATTTAACCTGGATGTCTTTTTAGAGTTATTGTTGATAACATCAGCTCCTTTAGTAGCCTTTAAAAGGAATCGGAATGGTACAGAAGCTGCCATTAAATATATGTTTTATGGGACTATCGGAGGACTATTTATCTTTATCGGGGTAGTCCTGGTTTATTATAATCTGGGCACCTTAAATTTTGCCGATATATCTCAGAACTTTAACACCCTGTCATTATTTGTGAGAAAGATTATTGCCTCATTCTTTTTGATAGGCATTTTTATTAAAATGGGTATTTTCCCGTTCCATTTTTGGTTATCAAAGGCCCATAGTGCCTGTCCCAGTTCAATTAGTGCCCTGCTGTCAGGGGTAATAGTAAAGGTTTATGTTTATGTTTTCATAAGATTGTTCTGGAACGTAATTGGATTTGATGTTCTTGTAGAAACCGGCTTAGATCATATCATTTTAGTAGTTGCCTTGATTTCCAGTATTATTGGTCATATCATGGCCCTATATGAAAATGATATAAAACGAACGTTAGCTTATTCTACTATTGCGAACCTGGGTATGATTATTGCGGTGTTAACCTTAAATACCAAATTAGCTTTATTAGCCGGCCTTTTGCATGTTTTAGCCCATCTATTAATGAAGGTTTCCTTGTTTACCGCTACCGGCTATATACTGCAGTTTACACCCGGCCATAAAAGAGAGGACCTTAAAGGTGTTGCTTATAAGAATATGTTAGTGTTTGTTGGCTTTATAATAGTGGCTGGTGGAATGATCGGGCTGCCGCCGATGATAGGTTTTGCCAGCAAATGGTATGTATTAAAAGCATTTATGACTGATGGACTTAGTTTAGCAGCCGTTATTATAATAATTGGCAGTATTTTTGCCTTTGTTTACTATATCAAATATATTATTACCGGTTTTAAAAAGATGACTTTAGGACCGCCTGATAAGTTCCGTCTTATTTTAACAGTATTTTATCGGGAAAGAGTTGTTACGGATATCGCATTATTTTTTGCAATTGCAGTATTAATTTCTGGTATATTCTTCAAAGTTGTTTTCGGTCCTATCGAAGGGGCGGTGGAAGTAATTCAAAATCCTTCCTTTTATATTGACTATATACTAAGTGGTTAATTAATCTTTACAACTAGGGGGTTAAAAAGTTGGACGTATTTATCCTATTATTAATTATTATTCCTTTAATTACGGCCTTTTTAATCCCATTGATTGATGTATTTAACAAAGAAATCAGAAAGTTTCTAGTTTTGCTGGCTGCCTTTTTAGAGGTTTCAATATTTTTAATATTTACTATTGATAATTTTGAAAAGATCATGGATGGTAATCTTTTAGTAAATTACCATCTCGGTGGTTGGCTGCCCCCATTAGGCATAACTATTACTATGGATATGTTAGCATTTTATTTTTCAGCTTTAATTTCATTTTCAGTTATGTTTGCAATAATATATTCTATAGGATATATAGGCCATCATGAAGGGAAATACTATGTATTAATATTTATATTATGGTCGTCTATGCAGGGGATAGTTTTAACTGGTGATATGTTCAATTTTTATGTATTTATTGAACTTATCTTAGTTAGTTCTTCAGCTTTGATAGCTTTTAATCGTAACAGGAGAGCCACGGAAGCTGCCATCAAGTATATGATTTACGGTATTATCGGTGGATTATTTATATTTGTGGGAGTTTTACTCTTATATTTAAATTTAGGGACTTTAAATTTTGCGGATGTTCATAATAAATTAGCTGAGGTGTCCTATCAAACCAAGAGTTTTATTGCCGTATTTTTCTTGATAGGATTTTCAATTAAGTTAGGGATATTTCCGTTTCATTTCTGGGTTGCCGAAGCACAAAGTGCGGCCCCCAGTCCGATCAGTGCCCTGCTGTCAGGTATTGTGGAAAAAATATATATTTATGCTTTTATAAGAATGTTTTGGTTTGTTTTCGGTTTTGATATATTACAACAGATGGGTATCAATAATTTAATAATCTATCTAGCCTTGTTTTCAAGTATGATCGGCCATTTATTAGCATTATATGTTAATAATATAAAAAAGACGCTCGCTTACTCTACGATTGGGCATTTAGGAATCATAATAGCTGTTTTAACTTTGAATACTAAATTAGCGTTATTAGCCGGGCTCTTACATGTTTTAGGCCATCTTTTAATGAAGATTTCTCTGTTTACAGCTACCGGCTATATACTGCAGTTTACACCAGGTAGTAAAAGAGAGGATCTCAAAGGTGTTGCTTATAAGAACATGTTAATATATATTGGCTTTACAATTGTAGCGGGCGGAATGATCGGTTTACCGCCGATGATAGGTTTTGCCAGCAAATGGTATATGTTAAAAGCCTTTTTAAGTGAGGGTTTCCATTTGGGAGCTATTATATTAACAATAGGCAGTATCTTTGCCTTTGTTTATTATATTAAATATATCATTAGCGGGTTTAAAAAGATGAGTTTAGGGCCACCTGAAAAGTTCCGCTTAATTTTAACTGTGTTTTACAGGGAAAGAGTTGTAACAGATGTGGCTTTATTTTTTATAATCGCGGTCTTAGTTTCAGGTATATTCTTTAAGGTCGTTTTTGGACCGATTGAGGGTGTGGTTAATGTAATTCAAAATCCTTCTTTATATATTCAATCTATATTTGGTGTTTAGTTTGATTATTTAAAGTTTTGATAACTGAAAGATTAGGTAAGTGATAAAGGTGAATAATATACTAATTACAATAATCATAATCCCTATATTGACTGCATTTTTAATTCCCCTTATTGATAAATGGGGAAAAGAAAAAAGGAAAATATTGGTTATAAGCTCAAATATAATCGAAATATTTTTATTTGCTCGTTTTATTTGGATAAATATCGAGACGATAAAAGAGGGAATGTTTTATCTTGAATATAATTTAGGAGGCTGGTTGCCGCCTTTAGGTATTTTAATTAAGGTAGATATGCTCTCCTTATACTTTTTAGTTCTAACTAATATTTTAATGTTTTTATTAATTTTTTATTCGATTGGATATATAGGCCATCACGAAGGTAAATATTATGTTTTATTATTTATCATCTGGGGAGCTATGCAGGGGATATTAGTTACTGGTGATATATTCAACTTTTATGTTATGCTTGAACTTGTCTTAATTACTTCAGCCCCGCTTATTGCCTTTAAAAGGAATAGGGAAGGAACAAAAGCAGCCATAAAATATATGTTTTATGGCATAGTCGGCGGCTTATTTATATTCTTAGCTATTATTTTAATTTATTATAATTTGGGCACATTAAGTTATAATGAGATATCAGCCAGTTTTAAGACAATGCCAATTTATTTTCAAAATATGATAGCCATCTTCTTTTTGATCGGAATTTTTATCAAGATAGGTATATTCCCCTTACATTTTTGGGTTGCTAAAATACAGAGCGCCAGTCCCAGTCCAATTAGTGCCCTGGTTTCAGGGGTATTGATAAACATTTACATTTATGATTATATAAGGATCTTTTGGGATGTATTTGGGTTTGAGGTTTTAAGTAATATGAATTTAGACTATCCCATCATCTTTATTTCGATTTTATCAAGTTTAATTGGACATGTATTAGCTTTAAATGAGACTGATATTAAAAAAATGTTAGCATATTCTACAATTGGACACCTGGGAATAATAATAGCTACTCTAACTCTTAATACCAGGATATCCTTAATAGCTGGTTTAATATATGTGATGAGTCATTCTTTAATGAAAATCTCACTGTTTACTACAAGTGGATACTTGATTCAGTATACTCACACTAATCATCTGGAAGATTTTAAAGGGGTGGCTTATAGAAATAAGGGTGTTTTTATTGGTTTTATTGTAGCAGCAGCCGGTATGGTAGGATTTCCACCGATGATAGGTTTTGTTGGTAGATGGTATACAATTAAAGCGTTTTTTAATTCCGGTTATATTTTACCACCTTTGCTTATAATATTAGGTAGTTTGTTTGCAGTTGTGTATTATCTCCGTTTTATAATAAAAGGTTTCAGAAAGATTCATTTAGAAGAGTTGAGAGAGTTTAGATTAATACTTTCTGTTTTGTATAGGGAAAGGTTAGTGGTTGATATAGCATTAATATTCGTAACAATTTCAATAATTTCCGGCCTATTTTCTGTCTTTTTATATAATCCGATTAATAATATAGTTGATATTATATTACTAAATATATAATTTTGGGAGGTTATTAACTTGATTGAGCTTTTTATAGAACATTTTGATTTTACAAAATTAAACCTTCTATTTATAAGCACCGGTATAATAATAACAGCAGTTGCATTGATTTCTTCACATGATTATACCTATGAACATAGAGATTGGTTTTATATAAGTATCTTTATCTATACCATTAGTTTCTGCATGCTGATCTTAACCAACAACTGGATTATATTTATGATAGGATGGGAATTAGTGACAATAACTACTTTTGCTATGTTACTTTGGGGTGGTAATAAAATAGCCCGGATATATCTAATAATTCAGTTTATCGGTAGTAACTTTTTACTATATATTGTACTTTTAATTATGAACGCAGGCTACAGCACCATTGGCCCCATTGATAACTTCAATCTCCAGCTACTTTTAATTATTGGGGTGGGAGTAAAAAGTGCTATAATCGGTCTTCACTTCTGGTTACCGATTGTTCACTCCCGGGCTCCTTCACCGCTTAGTGCTATCCTTTCAGGTTGGGTAGTTAAACTGGGCTTCATCCTGCTTTTAAAAACAGTGGTAACAGGAAATCTTGCCTTGTTTTACATTGGTATAGCTATGGTGATCTATGCGGGCATCCAGGCTATTTTAGCGACTGATTATAAAGTGATGTTAGCTTTTAGTACTATCAGTCAACTAGGCTTTATTGCGATTGGTATCGGTAGTGGTAATATTTATGCCTATTGGGGGAGTGTTTTACACATCCTGGCCCACGGCTTTGCTAAAACAGCCCTCTTTTTAGGGAGCGGTTACTGGATTAAAAAGATCAAAAGCCGGACTATTTATGATTTCACCAATGCCTGGCAGAAAGATAAAATCAATTCGGTGTTAACGATCTTCGGTTTGGCAGTCCTGGCGGGAGTGCCTTTACTGGCCGGCTATAATAGTAAGACATTAATAAAGTATGCTGCTGGCAAAAGCATATTTCTTAAATATTTATTCCATTTATTAAGTATTATCACCTATATCTATGTATTTAGATTTTTAAGATGGAGTATCTTCAATTTTGATAAAAAGGAAGAAATTAATAAGGACAATATATATAACGAAGGCAAGACTATTTTTTCAATAACATTACCGATTGTATTAATATTAGTGATTGGATTTTTAAGTAATTCAATTATTGAGATTGATTATACGGATTATCATTTGTTTGATGGATTGATTAAAAACATAGTCTATATATTAATTTCATTAGGCTTTTTAAAAATGACAAATTGGGTATATGTAAAGGAAAAACCAGTTCCTTCGATGGATCTGCTCTTAATAAGGTTAAAAAATTGGTATCACAGTTTTATGGGGCAAGAAAAAGTAGAAACTTTAGAAGTGGACATGGAAAATCAAATTTATAATACTTTGATTCATATTTCTGAATTTGTCGATAAAATTTTACCAAAAAAAATACAAAGTCAATTACTATTAATCCCGATTGTAGTATTACTTTTATTACTTTTCGTTTAAAAGATAAATAATGGATAATCAATCATCTTGACATTAAATAACAATTAACTTATAATAATTAATAATTGAAAATACCTCTATTAACTGTAACAAGAGGTATTAATAATGAAATCTTTAACAGAAGGAGTATTTTCTTATGGCTGAAGAAGTATTATTAACAGAAAAAGGTTATCAAAAATTAGAACAAGAACTAGAAAGATTAACCACAGAAAAAAGAAGAGAAGTTGCAAAAAGAATCAAAGTTGCCCGTGAATTCGGAGATATCAGTGAAAACTCCGAATATGATGATGCCAAGAATGAACAGGCATTTGTAGAGGGCAGAATTAAAGAAATAAAACAATTAATTGATAATGCCAAGGTAATCAAAGAAGATGAAGTAAGTGATGATAAGGTTAACTTGGGTACCACAGTTAGACTTCACAATTTAGATGAAGATAGTTATGTAACCTATAAATTGGTAGGAACTGCAGAAGCAGATCCACTCGATCACAAAATTTCAAATGAATCTCCTATTGGCAAAGCCATATTAGGTAAAACTGTCGGTTCAAAATTAAAAGTCAAGGTACCTAAGGGTACAATTAGTTATGAAATAATATCTATTGAAAAATCCAGTGAATAAGGAAGAGGGATAGAATGTCTGAAGAATTCGAAAAAGATTTGAATAAGCTAATGCGTCAAAAAATTGAAAAAATGGAAGATTTTAGAGAGCGCGGTATTAAAACCTTTGACGAAAAATATGAAGTAGATACTTATGCGGAAGAAATCAAGGAAAACTTCGAAGAATTTGAAGGAGAGGCCGTAGAAATGGCCGGCCGTTTAATGGCCTTAAGGACCCATGGAAAGGCAAGTTTTGCTGATATCCAGGATATGTCCGGCAAGATGCAGCTATATGTAAAAGTAGACCTAGTAGGTGAAGACAGATATGAATTATTTACCGAATTAGATATTGGAGATATTATTGGGTTTACCGGTGAAGTATTTAAAACTAATAGAGGTCAAATCTCTGTTAAGGTAAAAAGTTTTAAGTTGTTAACCAAATCTATTAGACCGCTACCTGAAAAATTTCATGGTTTAAAAGATAAAGAAATGAGATACCGCCAGAGATATTTAGATCTAATTATGAATCCAGAAGTTAAAGATACTTTTGAGATTAGAAGCAAGATAATTAGAGCTTTTAGAGATATATTAGAAGAAAAAGACTTTTTAGAAGTAGAGACTCCTATGATGCATCCCATTCCAGGGGGAGCAAATGCAAAACCCTTTGTAACCCATCATAATGCATTAGATATGGAATTATATTTAAGAATAGCTCCCGAACTTTATTTAAAGAGACTAATAGTGGGCGGTTTTGATAGAGTTTATGAAATTAATAGGAACTTCAGAAATGAAGGTATGTCCTATAAACATAATCCTGAGTTTACAACTTTAGAACTATATCAAGCTCAGGCAGACTACCATGATATGATGGATATTACCGAAGAACTAGTAGTCGAGTCTGCTAAGCAAACTCTTGAAACAACTGAAATTACTTATCAGGAACAGGACATTGATTTAAGTGTTCCCTGGCAGAGAGTGACAATGAAAGAACTGGTTAAGAAAAGAACCGGTTTTGATTATGATGAGTTGGCCGATGAAGAAGCAGCTTACAAAAAAGCAGAAGAGCTCGGTGTAAAGATAGAGGAAAAGGGTCTATCAAAAGGGGAAGTATTATATGAAGTATTTGAAACCCGGGTTGAGGAAGATTTAATCCAACCAACCTTTGTTATGGATTACCCGATTGAGGTTTCACCTTTAGCCAAAAAGAAAGAAGATAATCCTAATTTCACTTATAGATTTGAAGCATTTATCAACGGCTGGGAAATTGCTAATGCCTTTAGTGAGTTAAACAATCCCTTTGAACAGGAAAAAAGATTTGAACATCAGATGGAACAGAGAGAAGCCGGTGATGAAGAAGCTCAGATGATGGATAGAGACTTTATTAGGGCTTTAGAATACGGCATGCCGCCAACTGGCGGTCTGGGGATTGGCTTAGATAGATTAATTATGCTGATGACCGATTCAAAATCAATAAGAGACGTAATATTATTCCCAACCATGAGACCCGAACAACAGTAAATAATATATAAATATAAAAGCCAGAGTTGTTTTCAACTCTGGCTTATTTAATACCTGCTTATTCAATATATAATATTTTCTGTTTCAGAACAGCGATTACAACATAACAGACTATGAGAGAAGGTATAAGGTAACTTCCATTATAAATTATGGAATAGATCCAGATATTTGCTCCTTCTGGTGCATACTGAGAAAAGAAGATTACTCCCGAAAGTACGTGGGTTACAAACCTTAAAAATCCACCTAATAATAGAGCCAATATAATATAAATATTAATTTTCTTATCTTTAAATTTTTTAACCTGTTCTTTAAAGATGCCAGCAGCACCTAACATCATATAAGGTAAAGGATAATCTAAAATTAACTGGGCGGGATGGATAATATAAGGATTAAAGGCAAGCTGTAGTAATCCGTAAACAAAACCTGCTAATAAGCCTTCTTTAAAACCCCATCTTAATGCTATAATTAAGATAGGTAACATTTCTAGACTAACTGAACCACCCTGTGGCATCTTCCACAAAGGAAGAAAGTTAAAAATAACGGCGAGTGCGACAGCAACAGCGATTTCTGTAATTGCTCTTAGACTTATTTTCATAAAAAAACCCTCCTAATTTTAATTGGAGGAACAATACTGAGTAAATAGTCCCTTCGCCTGCATTACCAGGATCAGGTATTGTGGGTCGATGTAATTTACATCCTCTCAGCGAATTGCTCCCCAGTTTACACTATTAACACTTCTATATATTAGTGATAATACCTTCTAAGTGAAGAAAATAATTAATAACTTATTATCAACAATACATAAAATGAGGTGAATTCAATGAAAATTTTGGTAGCTCCCGATTCTTTCAAGGGCTCCCTAACCGCGTTAGAAGTAGCTGAATCGATAGGAAAAGGTATTAAAAATTATGAAAGCAATATCAAAGTGGATTTACTTCCCTTAGCTGATGGGGGGGAAGGTACAGTTCAATCCCTAGTTGATGCAACCCAGGGAGAGATTATTAAAGAAAAGGTGACTGGTCCTCTGGGGGAAGAAATAAAAACTAATTACGGTATTTTAGGTGATGGTAAAACAGCTGTTATTGAAATGGCAGCCGCCTCAGGCTTACCTCTGGTACCGGAAGAAAAAAGAGATCCCACTAAAACCACTACCTATGGGACTGGCGAGTTAATC
>Ga0102934_1001693_pt1 | contig 15448 bp, 10 predicted proteins | sample SalPonR2_A_D1_MG_FD_78175 | JGI IMG/M metagenome (GOLD analysis project Ga0102934, IMG submission 78175) | Salt pond soil microbial communities from South San Francisco under conditions of wetland restoration - Salt Pond MetaG R2_A_D1_MG | ecosystem: Environmental > Aquatic > Marine > Intertidal... | reverse complement strand
GGATGGGGATGGGGACGGAGTTTGACATTTTGACAATTTCTGAAACTTCAGTTGCAGTAAACAACACAGATGAAGCAAACTGTGTGATAATGTCAAACTGTCAAACACCGTCCCTGTTTTTCCCCTGTTTTTCCGAAGTTTTGAATTTTTTAGATTTGTTAGATAATATGCTATAATGTGTTTAGTATTTTTTTGTTCTTAAATTATATCTATACTAGGACTTTCCGATCGAGCTTTCCCAATCTTTGTTCTCGCTGATCAATTGCCTACTTACAGGAAAAAAAGAACAAATAAGTTAAACTGTCTTAATTACATGTTGCGCAACTGTGTCTAATTGTGAAGTAGACATCATAACTTAAAAAGTGCTTATAGGGGGTAAAAATGAAATTCAAGCTAGCAGCTATCATTTCAGTCATCTGTTTAATTGGGCTATTTGGCGTTTTCTTTTCAGTTCCTGCCTCACAAATGCAAGAATTCAAAGCGTATACATTTACTTCATCCGGTGATGAAATACAAGGCTGGTACTGGCTAAGAGATAGAAACGTATCCAATCGTGCCGTGTGGACTTTCAGGGGTCTTCCGGAAGGAACTGGAGTACTTGAAGCAGAAATAACTGCGCTGGCTACGGACAGGGCAAGCGGTGGTCCCGGTGTAGATGCCCACTTCAGGTTGCTTGTCGGGCATCCGGGCAGTGGTAATATGGGAGGGGTTTTCTGTCCACAGGAAGTAACTCTACAGAACGTTTCTTCTCCCAATGATCCTGACGGTTATAAGTGTAAAGGCATAGTACAAATCGATCGTAATAAGCAGTGTAGCACAAGCGACTCGTATATCTTTATTTTCGCCGAACGTATCTCACGCAACCACCCGCACGTTGCTTTCAACAAGGATAGTATAGTTTTACATGTCGGGTCGGGTGGAAATGGACAAATTGTAAAAGACGATGCTGGTTCTGGAAGAGACGCTGGCGACAGTAATCAGAACGCTTTAATGATAAATCCGGGAAGATATTCCGGTGGTTTTGGTTCCGACGATGACGAAGATTGGTACAAATTAAGGGCAGACAAAGGTCAAATAATTTCTGCCGAACTTATACCTCCAGCTGAAGCAGACTTTGACCTTTATCTTAAACGACCCAGCGGTAACACCGCTCAGTATTCAAACAGCAGAACGGGTGAAAGAGAAAGTATCAATTACGTAGCTGGTGAAAGTGGTATTTACTCACTCAGGATAAGGAGAAGCTCCGGTGAAGGTAATTATCAATTGAACCTTAATTTAGAAAACCAGAATGATGCAAACAGTGGTGGGGACGCGGGAAATGACAAAAATCAGGCACTGTTAATTCGGCCGGGTAATATTTCTGGATTTCTTAAAGACGACGATGACGAAGATTGGTACAAGATGGAAACAAAAGCGGGTCAGATAATAAAGCTTCGACTTGATGTTCCTGCAGAAGCAGACTTTGATCTATATCTCCATTACGAATATAAAAGTTATGATTATTCAAACAGCGATAATGGAGTGACCGAAACCTTACAGGGTATTGCAGATAAACCTGGATATGTATATATAGCAATCAAAAGGAGAGACGCAGAAGGCACCTATTCCCTGAGTATTGCACCTCCTTCCTACAAGGCCACTGACTTTAGTTCGACCGGCGAAGTAATCGACGGCTGGAATTGGTTGCGAGACGATCGACTTGAACATACTGCACAATGGGAGTTTCAGGGAATAAAAGAATACGAAAAAAGCATTTCGTTCAAAATCAACACACTCGTTAGCTCCAAAAGCAGTCACAAGGTTGATGCTCAATTCTTGTTACTCGTATTCACTTCTCAATCTCAATTATCACAGGGTCAAGGTTGGTCCAGAATGGTCACACTTCCAAGGACAGGGCCTGCTGCTGGTACCGGTGAGTATTTCTGCTCTGGAACAATTTCGATCCCGCTAACTGCTGAACTCGGTAGTCTCGGACCTAAATTAATTATTGTAATAAAGAGAATATCTTCAAACGATCCCCGAGTGGCCTTTAAATCAGACGGTATACTGATTCAGTCAAAAGACCAGTATTTTGATGGTCAAAAAGATCAGGTAGAAAGAGAACTTCTCGTTACACCACCGGACGCATTTGACAGTTCGGCGACAGTATCTTCTGGTGTACACTGGTGTAACCGAGAAGGCCATTTCCTCGAGTGGAGCTGGGGGCCGTTGAGAAAATACGTATCAATTCAGCAAGGAGCAGTAAATTTAACACTTCCTGTATCAAACATGGTAGACGGAGGTCCTGGCTTCAGCGCAAGGATTAACGCAAAAATACTCAACTTAGACGGAAAAGAAATGGAATCCAAACAGATAGAATTAAACAACCCATTCAGACCAAAATCAGAGAAGAAATCGAACGGATATGGCTACGATGCCGTTGGGGTTTACGGCATCAATAACCCAGAAATAATCGGGTCAGGATTTACACTTAGACTGGAATGGCCCCCTATCGATAGTAATAACGTTTTTGGTGGAATGATTGATCGGGCAGTTCTCGGTTTTATTTATGAATCTAAACAGTTGACAGATAACGTGGAAAGGAGATTAACTGTCGCGGATATTTTTTCCGATCCTTTCCGTTACGATGGTCAGACCGTAACTCTGGAAGATGAATTCCACGGCTGGCAAGCTGGATTAACCGAATGTCCTCTTCCAAAAACAAGAAGTGACTGGCTTATAGGGGAAGGTAACAGTTACATGTACGCAACGGGTCAGTTGCCTGCGGGCCTTTCCCCAACGAGCATACAGGATATCGGAAAACTCGTGGAAGTTAAGGGAAAAATCATGATAGATGAAATGACTTCCGGCGCAATCTGTCCATACGTGATTATTAACGAAGTCAGGTCACTTGAGTAGTTCTTAAACTAATTGGACATAACGTTCAATCGGATTAAATAAACAGGAGGAACCATGAAATATCTTAATATACCATCGAGAAACTTATCCGTTTTAGTGCTGCTTTCTTTTATTATACTCGCATTATTTACAACCCATACAGTAACTCTTGCCGGCAGTGAATACTCTCCACTGGATGTCTTTACCCCTTATCCAGGAGCAAGAATATCGACAGAAATAAACCAGCAAATGAAGATGGTATTAAAAGCAATGACCTCCGGTCATGACGTACCTGTAGGAGAATTGGTTGTATTGATGACGAGAGATCCATTGAATAAGGTAATTCAATTCTACAAAGATAATCCGCTATCAGACGGCTGGACAAGTATCCTCGAGCTTGAGAAAGGAGGGACTAATTTTGTAGGGATCTGGCAAAGAGAGGGTGAATCCGCCCAAATGTTACTAAGCAGAGACGCCGGTGACACAATAATTGTGCTCGGTTATGGGAAAAAGGTTACGGAAATAAAAAAAGAATCCAGCTGGACACTTTACACAGAGGAAGATGGATTAATTGAGGATATCGCAACCGTAATCGCCGAAGGAAAGGACGGTTCTATCTGGTTTGGAACTGGCGACGGTTTAATACAATTCATCAATAATCAGTGGAAAACTTATACTTTTGGCCCACTGGAATCAGGAATAAAGGACATTGCCGTAGCCAGCAGTGGCGATCTCTGGATTGGTACATGGTTAAACGGTCTTATGCATTTTGACGGTCAGGTCTGGGAAAATATCACAGAAAATGAAGGACTGCAAAACGATCGTGTATCCTCAATCTCAATAGATAATTTTGGTAGAATCTGGGTTTCCTCATTACACAATAAAGGCGGTGTCTGCGTGTATAGCGGTAACAATTGGACCAAATACACAGAAGAAACGGGTTTACCGTCTAACTACGTTCATTCCGTAGATACCGGATACAATAATGAAGTATGGGCGGGCACTAAAGCTGGAGCTGCATCGTTCTCCCAAAACACCTGGAAAACTTACACCAGCGAAGACGGCCTGCTTGATGATGAAATCGATGAAATTGCAGTCGACGCCAATAGTAACGTCTGGGCAGTTTCAGATCTGGGAGTCAATCTGTTCGCTGGAAATAGATGGAAGACCTTCCCTTATGGAGGAGAGCCTTTTGAAAAAAAAGTTTTTCAAACAACGACTACTCCCGATGGTTACGTCTGGTTCGGAACAAAGGAAGGTATAACGTGCTTTGATGGAAGTAACTGGCACCATTTAACCGAAGCGGATGGATTACCGGACAGCTATATACTCTCGGTTCTGGTCACGTCCAAGAATATGATCTGGTTTGGCACAATGAACTCCGGAGTAGGGGTGGGAGAAAACCCATTCAATTAAAGGGGATAATAAATACAGAGCATTTGTTAAAGAGTCGGAACAAATAAGCATTTTTTGAGAGAATTCCCCGGAAAGCAGAGCGATGCGGGAATATTGGGGTCATTCCAAATTCTATCAGAGATAAATCATTAATCGACGACTTCTAGTCCGGTTGTCACGCGCAATAATTACGAAATAATCCGTCTCAAGGGTTCAACACGAAAAACCAGTTTCCGGATATATCGCTTGGGTATTTTGAGGTCCGAGCCTAAGGAGGTTAGGCCTGATAGCTTTATCTTGAAAAGATTCAAATAAGGGTCTCCCTAATTGAGGTGAATTTTTCGCAAAATCTTTTCCCGGTATTGCTGAGTATTTGTATGGTAGTCTGCCCTTTCAATCTTGCTGAAGACTAAACCCAGCAATCAACGACGAAACTAAGACAACAGCCTCCAAGTCGGTAGAATCATACTGGAACCAAAACTCTCACTAAAAGCGGTTAAAAAGAGCTACTTGCACAAGACACCTTCACCGCAATCGCGTTTTGAAGGTCTTGATAACTTTTTCTAGAACACGATCCCGGTTACGCTTAGTGAGACGCTTGACCTCGAATTCATCCCGAATTGTCTTAAGCAAAGGATGAGTTGACCTGCGGTGAATTGTAAATAAACAATCCACATCCTCTTGCAAGGTCCATTCTACAAGTTCGACAAACTTGTCTGACTGCAACTCCATGGGTCCTATCTCGTCGATAATTAGCAACTTTCCACCTCGTAAGCCTTGCTTTATAGCTTTAGCTCCTATGGAGTTTAATTGATCCAGACAGACCGAATACTTTCCCACACTTGGGCCGGAGCATTCCTTTACGTGAGAGAGTAGTCCCGTTTGTTCGGTGGTTAGATTTTTGAGTCGGAAGCCAACCCTTTTGTCTCCTTCCCTTATCTCTTCGGTAATCAACCCGGCAACCTTGGTCCCAAATCTTTCCGCTACTCTCTTACACAGAGTAGTCTTTCCGCAACCTGGCCGTCCAGTTATCGCTATTCGTTTGTTCATGGTTTTACTGTTAATAGTTTACTTCGTATATAGCTTTTAAATAAATAAGATTCCGTCGATCCGGTCAGCATCAAAGCCATTACTGCCAATTGGTTACCTGAGATTCCCCAACCCTCTGGATTCCCTCATAAGGTTCTCCGACCAATTACTTTCAGTTTCGTCCGTATCAATAGGTACAAACCCGGTGAGATAGCTATTCGGAGGTTGGTATCAACTCATGTTCTATCAAGTATTCGTGGGCTACCTCGGCAGGGCGCATGTCCTCGAGGTCTACTTTTCCATTTAGCGTTGACCACACCGTCTGACTTTTTCTCATGTACTCGGAAGTCCAGGCTTTGCCACCTCCAGGGAAAGTCGCCACAAGCTCATTCAAAATGTCTTCTACTTGAGGATATTGGCTCAGTATTTCCCCTCTTACTACAGGAGTTAAATCATAAGGAGGCCAGAACCTTTTATCATCTCGAAGCACCACCCAATCGTATTGGGGGATTTCTGAATCCGTAGTGAAGACCAAAGCTATACTGGTATTTTTATGAACAAGGGCAGCTACTGAGGCTCCAGGAAGACCAGTCTTTAAAAAACTATCAGCAATCTCAAAATCGTAATGGTTTTCTAATGCAGGTAAACCATCCGGCCTTTGCGAGAAATCGAGCCCTACAAAAGTATCAATTTTCCCATCCTTATTTCTGTAAAGGCAAGCTAAATCCGAAAGCGTCTCCAGACTATGTTTTTCGGCAAATTCCGGCCAAACGGCAAAAGCATAATTATTGTGGTTCCAGATTGGGTCTAGCCAGACAAAGTCGTTCTCCGCCCTATCTGTCGCCTTTACCTTATTATAGAGAGCTTCATGACCGAGGACCGACTCATAAGAATTACCGAGGTGATTCACCCAAGCTGTACCAGTATACTCTGCATAGATGTCAATTTTCCCTTTCTTTACTTCTTTCCTAAGCGCAGTTGACGTAACGGCGGACCGTAGTGTTACCTTAAACCCGTAGGCCTTGAGTAGTTGTTTCATCAATTGGCCCATTATGTACTGCTCGGTATAGGTTTCATTTCCAACTGTGAGCTCCTTTTTGGTCGCAATTCCCACGATTGAAAAGCTTAGGAGTAAGCCTCCGATCAAAATGAAGACGGTAAGTTTTTTCATTGTTGCCCCCCTTTTTCATGCTTAAAGGTATACCTCTAGAGGACTGAGACAACTGAAACAGGCAAAAAATGGGTTGATCAAGACACTTAAGCATAACATATTTTTTCAAATAATAACACTTACACTTATCGGATCCAGGTGATGCTTCAGCTTTCTTTTATGATAAAGATGGAGATCGTAAAAGACTCAAAACGCGGTATCAAGTAACGTATGTTATTTTTGTTTTGCCCTATATTTGACAATAGACAGTTCTTTGTGGGATAATTATTTTTTGGGATGCAAAAGGAGGGCGTATTATGACAGAAAGCGACCCTGACACACCACATAAAAGCACGGAGGTTTCCTTCCACCAGTTAGCGGAAACAAGCCCGATAGCAACAATTAAGGCAGATAAAAACGGGGAAATAGCCTATGCAAATAGTAAAGCCGAGGAGGTACTTGGGCTCGAGAAAAGTGAGATTACCGACCGCACCTACGACGACCCGGACTGGAAAATCACCGCCTATGACGGAAGCCCATATCCAACAGAGAAACTGCCCTTTGAGATCGTAAAACGAAACGGAAAACCTGTCGAAAACGTAGGGCACGCAATTGAATGGCCTGACGGAGGAAGGAAGTTACTTTCAGTAAATGCTTCCCCTTTGTTCGCAGACTCCGGTGTGTTTGATGGAATGGTTGCCCTGATTCAGGACATTACCGAACAAAAAGAGCTAGAAGAATCTCAACACAAACTAATAAAAGATCTTGGGGAACGCTGCAAGGAACTGAAGTTGCTTTACAATGTTGCTGAATTATCAGTCGACAAAGCTAAGAACCTAGATGATATCCTCCAAGAAACGGTTAATTTGATACCACCGGCGTGGAATTATCCAGACATTACCTGTGCAAGGATTACTTACAAAGATACCGAATATCGTACTAATAACTTTGCTACTACCGATTGGGGACAAACCGCCCACATAGAAGTAGGCGGCAAAGACGTAGGCCAAATAGAAATCTATTACCTTGAGGAGAGGCCAGAAGTCGACGAGGAACCATTTCTGAAAGCAGAGAGGAACCTAATCCACTCCCTTTCTCATATGCTTAGCCAGTTTATCTCTAGGCTGGAATCTAGTCGACAAAAAGAACACCTAAACTCCGCGCTCAAATCGATTAGAAATGTAAACCAGCTTCTGGTCAAGGAAAAAGACCGCGATAAATTAATTAAGGGAGTATGCAATAACCTGACGAAGACCAGAGGTTACTACAACGTCTGGATAGCCCTGTTTGACAGTTCAGGCAAGCTGATAACGATTGCCCAATCGGGCCTCGGCGATAACTTCAAACCCATGCGAAAGCTACTAGAAAAAGGTCAGCTCCCTACCCGTGTCAAGGAGACACTAAATCAATCCGGTGTTGTGGTAACTGAAGACCCCTCATGCGAATGCAATGACTGCCCTCTATCAAAAAATTATGAAGACCGGGGTGCATTAACAGTAAGATTGGAATATAACGACAGTATTTATGGTATTCTGTCGGTGTCAATTCCGGGTGAATTTATCGATGACGAAGAAGAGCATAATTTGATTGGAGAGGTGGCTAGAGATATTGCATTTGGCCTCCATGATATTGAAATTGAAAAGAAAAATCAGAAGGCTCAAAGGGAGATTAGACGCTCGGAGAAACGTTTCCGTGGAGCGGTAAAACTGTCTCCATCTCCTATGATGATTCACGCGGAAGACGGCGAAGTTATCACCGTGAACGATGTATGGATAGAGATAACTGGCTATGACAAAGAAGAGATATCGACAATCACAGAATGGACTAAGAAAGCCTACGGAGAGAAGGAAAACAACGTAAGAAAAGATGTAGAAAAACTCTACAAACTGGATGAAAGGATTGATGAAGGGGAATATGAGATAACTACAAAAGATGGAGCAAATAGAATATGGAGCTTAAGCTCAGCTCCGGTAGGCGAACTCCTCGACGGAAGGAGACTCGTCTTAAGCGTTGCCCACGACGTTACTGCTCGCAAACAAGCAGAACAAGAGGTGGAAAGGCAAAGGGACAGAGCTCAAAGGTACCTAGATATCGCCGGATCGATAATCGTGCTAATCGAGGAGAACGGAAAGGTTACAAAGATCAATCAGGCAGGATGTGAGCTGCTCGGTTACGAAAGAGACGAGATAGTTGGGAAAGAATGGTACGTAGAATTTGTGCCGGAAAGGGTACGAAAAGAACTAATTGAGGACATAAGAAAGCCATTGATGCAAGGTAAGTTAGAAAAAGCCAAACGCCACGAAAACCCCATCATCACCAAAGACGCTGAAGAAAGAATCATCGCATGGGACAATAGCTTGGTAAGAGAAGACGAAAAGATCATTGGCACCCTAAGTTCCGGCATAGACATTACTGACAGGGTTAAGGTACAAGAGAAACTGCGAGAGAACGAAAAGAAATACCGGACTCTTTTTGAAAACACGGGGACCGCTACAGTTATAATAGAGAAAGATACCACGTTATCGTTGGTAAACGAGCAATTCGAGCAATTGAGCGGTTACAGCAGGGAAGCAATCGAGAACAAGATGAGTTGGACGGATTTCGTTGCCGAAGAAGATTTGGAGAGGATGAATGAATACCACTACGGTAGACGAGAAAACTCGGGCGTCCCCAATCAATATGAATTTACCTTTATCGATAGAAAAGGTAACTCCAAAGATATCCTACTTGCGGCGGACATCATCGAAGGAGCCGAAAAATCCGTCGCCTCACTTTTAGACATCACAAGGAGAAAACAGGCAGAAAAAAAGATACGAGAAGATGAAAAACGTTTCAGAAGCTACGTTGAAAATTCGCCATTCGGGATATTCATCGCTAACGAGAACGGAGATTACGTGGAAGTAAACAAATCAGCCAGCATGATAACCAGCTATAAAAGAAAAGAGCTTTTGGACATGAATATAGTCGATCTCATCCCCGACAGCTATAAAGAAGAAGTTAAGGCTAGCTTCAAGTCTCTATCGGAACAGAAAAGGGCTTCCAGTGAAGTACCATTCGTGAGAAAAGATGGCACAAAAAGATATTGGGCTCTTAACGCAGTCAGGCTTTCTAAAGGTCGTTTTCTCGGCTTCGTTGAAGATATTACCGAAAGAAAACAGCTCGAAAAACAGATAAAGAACGATAGAGATGAGATCCAAAAATCTTTTGTCGAACTTGCCGAAACCACCTCCAGGGTACTGGGAGTCCGTGATCCTTATACGCAAAAACATGAGCAACGAGTTGCTGAATTGGCAAGAGAGGTGGGCAGAAGAATAGGGCTGGCCAAAGATAAGTTGTTAGGCCTTTACATCGGTGGTTTATTACACGATATCGGCAAGATCGTAGTTCCTGAGACCATCTTAACTAAACCCGGCGAGCTCAACGATATAGAGTGGGACATGATAAAATCTCACCCGGAAGTCGGCTACCATCAGATCCTAAAAGACACCGATTTCCCGTGGCCCGTTGCCGAGATGACCCTGCACCACCACGAAAGGCTGGACGGCTCCGGTTACCCGGACGGGATAGAAGGAGACCAATTGACCACCGAAGTCAGGATACTCAGTGCAGTGGATGTGGTGGAAGCCATGAGTACCCGTAGACCATATAGAAGGGCACGAACAAAAAAGAAGACCTTAAACGAGATTAAAACCGGCAAAGGCACAAAGTACGACCCGGAAGTGGTCGATATACTCGTGGATATGATCGAAGAAGGGGAGATAGATTTCGGAGGGAAATGAAAAGAACACAAAAGGCTTACCTAATTAGCCTCAGCTAGGCGATTCTTCTCAACTTGTCCTTGGTCAAAGTGATTTTCACGCTCTCTTATGTTTGTTTACATGTACATGGATTTGTGCTATAAAGAGGATGGCTATTTCAGATTGACGAAGACAAGTTTTTCTGAATTGTCAATCATTCTGATACTCAAAATTTAATGACCGGAGGTGGATTCCCTTGTCCTCACTGTACCTTAATCCCTTTTCTGGGATCGCAGGGGACATGTTTTTGGGGTTATTAGTCGATCTAGGGGTTGAAGTATCAACTCTCAAAGACGAACTCGATCTTCTGGGCGTAGATTACGACCTCCGCATCAACAAAATCAATAAAAGCGGAATTATGGCGACAAGCCTTAAGCCAGTTTTTGTCGCAGAAAACGAATCTGGTCTGAGTTTTGAAGAGATAATGGCACTTATAGATAACTTGGACGATTTTGTTGCAGAAAGGGCAAAAAGGATGTTTGACAAACTGGCAAGAGCAGAAAGCAGTGTTCACGGAGTCCCACTAGAAGAGGTGCATTTTCACGAGCTTGGCAGTCTCGATGCGGTGATTGAAATAGCAGGAGCGGTGATTGGTTTGGATGCCCTTGGTATAGATACTATTTATTCCGGCCCCGTAAATGTTGGTTCCGGATTCGTAACGATAGAACACGGAAAGTTTCCCGTTCCTGCACCAGCCACCGCTGAGTTGTTGAAAGGGATCCCAATTCGACTAGAATCTCCAGCAATTGAATCTGAGCTCGTGACACCGACCGGTGCGGTGATTTTAAATGAGCTCGTGGATAGCTTCGACATGATAGAATTTACTATCAAGGAGATCGGCTACGGAGCAGGTGAAAAATTCCTTCAGATCCCTAACGTTTTGCGGGGGTTTCTGGGAAGAAAATCAATATCCCGCCGAGATTACTCAGCTAGTACTGATTATCATCTTACCGATACCGATTCGAAGACAGGGTCCGCAAGAGATGAAGTTACGTACAGCCCCATTGGCTACCTCAATACCCCTTACGAAGATTCAGCCCCGTATCAGGTTATCTCAGAACAGGAAGGCGAATTTTGCATAACCCTGAAGGATAAGTTTACATCAGGGTTAGCGGAGTTGAATAAGTTCAAATACATTTACGTTATCTACGGTTTACATCTGATAGGTCACTATAACCTAGTCTTCGAGCCCCCGTGGACAGGGAAACACAAAGGAATTGGGGTGTTTGCAAGCAGATCACCAAACCGACCTAACCCGATCGGTTTAAGCATTGTTGAGCTTAATCATATCAATAGAAATAAACTGTTTATATCCAGCATTGATGCAATTAATGGAGCGCCGGTGCTGGACATTAAGCCTTATATTGAGGACCTCGATACGAAAGAGTCCGCCGGGAAAGGTTGGTTAACTGAGGAAGAGAATCTTGATCACCTCCTACTTCATATTAAGGGGATACCCCACTAATTCGGGTTCAATGGTGCTCCCATTGTATACCCGGTTCATGTACTGCATAAGTGATCAGGAGTGAGAAAACGTGAATAAGGAAGAGATAGTCGAGATCGAAACGAATATTGATGATATGAACCCCGAGATTTACAGTTATTTAATGGACCAGTTGTTTGATCTTGGGGCAGTGGATGTCTATTTTACCCCGATACAAATGAAGAAGAATCGTCCAGGCGTAAAGCTTGCGGTACTTTCTCCACCAGAAAAGGAAAATGTAATTATCAAAAAGATTCTGACTGAGACAACAACCTTAGGGGTAAGGCTCGCCCGCAAGAAGAGGGTAACTCTTGACAGAGAAGTAGCTGAAATCGAGACAGAGCTTGGAAAGGCAAAGATCAAACTTGCAAAATTAGATGGGGAAATTATCGATCTGTCTCCCGAATATGAATCCTGTAGTAGACTTGCGGCGGGTAGGAATATACCCTTACTAAAGATCTATAATCACGTAAGAAGTGAAGCGAAAAAAAATTATGGGCTCGATTGAAGAGATACTTGAAGAGTTCAACGAAGGTAAGCTCGATGTGGAATCAGCTAAGTGCAAGCTCATGGAGAGCTTCTATGAGAGAAGTGATGAGTTCTTTTTAGATTTGCAAAGGGAAGAGCGGCTTGGCTTTCCGGAGGTTATCTATGGCCAAGGCAAGAGTTTCCAGGTCCTGCAAAAAATAGTAAAGAGAGTAATCACAGAGAAAAATATTACCTTCGTCTCTGGTCTCGACGATGATAAGATAGAGCCTCTGTCGGATGCGTTCGAAGATTACTATACGAAGGCGGCCGGGGATTCACTGATAATTAGGAATAAAAGCTACTCCTCCTCGGTATTTGGGGAGGTCGGGCTAATAACCGCCGGTTCCTCCGACGTTCCTTACGCTGATAGCTGTTCTCTTCTTCTGGAAGGGCTTGGGATCGAAACACAAAAATCCTATGACTGCGGTGCAGCCGGCGTCCATCGCCCGTACCTGAGCCTAACAGAAATGGAAGATGTCGATTTATTGATCGTCTTTGCTGGCATGGAAGGGATCTTGCCAGCTTTGATTGGTTCACTCTCCAAATTACCCATCATCGCGGTTCCCACACCTGTCGGTTATGGTCACGGTGGTGAAGGTGAGGGAGCTCTAAGCACCATGCTGCAGAGTTGTGTTCCGGGAATACTGGTCGTAAATATTGGTAATTATATCGGAGCTGCTGCCGGCGCAGTACGTATCCTGCAGACAAAAGAAGGCAAATGATATCAGAAAAGTTTGACCGATTATACCAGTCAATTATTGATCAAGGTCAGCTCTTAGTGATGTTCTCAGGTGGTGTGGATAGCAGTTTGCTGGCAAAACTCGCCTCGGACGCACTCGGGGAAAATGCAAAGGCGGTAACTATTGATTCACAAGTGGTTCCCAAAAGTGAGTTGTTGAAAGCAAAGGAAATAGCGTCCCAGATTGGCGTAAACCATCAGGTAATCGAGATTGACGAACTGGTCGAAGAGTACATGCAGGAAAACACTTCTAGGAGGTGCTATCTTTGCCGGAAGAATAGAGACGGGATCGTTAAAGATCGGGCAGGAGCTGACTTTTCCAGGATAGCCGACGGGTTGAATTTCACCGAGCAAGATGATTTTCGACCCGGAATGAAGGCCGCTACGGAGGACGGCATTTGGCACCCATTTATAAAGTTTAAGGTAACCAAGGAGGAAATACGGGATTGGTCAAGAGAACTAAAGTTGAGCACTTGGGATAAGCCAGCAACTACGTGTCTTGCCTCCCGTTTTCCTTATGGCTTCGGGCTAACTGCCCGAAGGTTGAGGAAAGTCGAACAATCTGAAAGGTTTCTAACAAGTCTTGGGTTAGAGCTGGTAAGAGTGAGGCACTTTCCTAAGAAGTTGGCCCTGGTTGAGGTTGGAGACCCGCTTACGGCAATGGAATTTCATGAGAAGATTTCGAATGAGTTAAAATCTTATGGCTTTGATTTCGTGTCTTTGGATCTGGAAGGCTATCACCCGGGAAAGATGAATCGCAGCCGATGACCGCCATGCAATCCTCGCCTGTTGCGTGGCGTTTACGGTAGTGTTCCTTAAGTGCCGGGTGACAACCGTGGACATGGTGGAGGTAAATACGGCACGTTTTAACCTAGTGTTTCTCTTCTTGGTCACCCCCAGGTGTGGGTTCTAGCAGTTTCCGGACTCACTTAGTTCTGGATAGGAACAGACGTAGCCGTTTAGCTTGATGACTGTATCAAACCTATTTACGTCCCAGATCTCCGGGGTCAGTACGGCGGCATTTACCGGACCGATACAGCCCACCGTAGTTAGCTTGAGAGGATCTATTTCGTTGAAGCTTTTTTCTAGACAAAGTTGCACTTACTTGTTGAATCCAGCTCTTTTGTAAATATTTCTATCTTGAAATCCTTACTGTAATATACTAGGGTTATTTTTATAGATTATATATATTTCAGTTAAATGATTGATCACTCAACCTACAACACGTTATGTAACGATTGTGGGCGGGGTTCTTGACTCTGCTGATAAATCCGTTAAGTAGTAATAAATCTTGATTTACAGAAATAAGCAATTCACAGAGAAATATTCAACTGGCTAAGGAAAACTGGGGTGTAAAGAACCGATAGTATGCTAGCCTTATTGATTTTAGTTGGATTCTATGTCGGATGGAATATTGGAGCCAATGATACCGCCAATTGCATGGGAATACCGGTAGGTTCGGGGCTGATCTCCTACCGAAAGATGGTCTATCTAGTGGCTATCTTTGTATTTTTGGGGGCCTTACTTCAAAGCCATCAGGTAATGGAAACGATTGGACAAGATGTGGCTATAAGCCCTCTTAATATGAGAGCAATTTTTACTGCCATGTTGTCTGCCGGTATCTTCGTCACCGCAGCAAGCTTTTTTAAGGTTCCTGTCTCTACCTCCCAAGCCATTGTGGGGGGTGTTATAGGAGCCGCCATCTCAATGGGGAATGAAGTAAATCTAGGACAAGTGATCATCATTGTAGAAGTCTGGTTGTTAAATCCCCTCTTGACGGCCCTGATCAGCTTTTTTCTCTACCACCTCCTAGCATTCTTTTTGAAACGGGTGAGGTTATTTGTTCTATGGGACAGAATACTAAGTTACCTCGTTATAGTTTCCGGAGGGTACGTAGCGTTTTCCTTAGGGGCCAATACTGTAGGAACCTCTGTAGGGCCACTCGCTGCCATAGGTATTAACAAGACCTGGTTAGCGTTGTTGGCTGGGGCTGCTGTCTCACTGGGGACACTAACCTATGGTAAAAAGGTAACTGAGACTGTAGGTAAGGGTATAACAAACCTCGATCCCCTTTCAGCTGTGGCTGCCCAGTTATCTGCTGCCGGCGCTGTTAACTTCTTTGCCCATGTCGGTATACCTGTTTCAACATCACAAGCAATCGTAGGAGCCGTAATAGGTGTAGGCTTAGTTAAAGGAGTTAAGACAGTAGACTTACAAAAGATAACGAAAATCGCGTTTGGCTGGGTTGCATCTCCAACTGCTGCTGCATTATTTGCCTTTGGCCTATATAAAGGGATTGAAATGGTCGGTGTTTTATAGCTCCACACTGACGATCCTAACTTATTCCTCAAACTTCACAAATCTCAGTCCTGTTCCAGGCAGAAAGATGATTAGCTGGTGAAGTAAGGCTGATTGGGGTAATTATTGGCTGAAACCGGTCAAGAACCCCG
>Ga0102934_1001691_pt1 | contig 15458 bp, 14 predicted proteins | sample SalPonR2_A_D1_MG_FD_78175 | JGI IMG/M metagenome (GOLD analysis project Ga0102934, IMG submission 78175) | Salt pond soil microbial communities from South San Francisco under conditions of wetland restoration - Salt Pond MetaG R2_A_D1_MG | ecosystem: Environmental > Aquatic > Marine > Intertidal... | reverse complement strand
AAGACTATCTCCTGCGTCAACCACGTTAAAATTCCAGTTTTCATCATAGTGTTTTTTAAGACCTCGTTGTCCATGAGTGGAGGTAACAAGTGTTGCGTCTGGTATGATATCAAGAATCTTTGGAAGGCTTCCAGAATGATCCATTTCTACATGATTTGAAACCACAACATCGATTTCTTGTGGATCTATTACTGATGAAATCCGTGTTTTCATTTCATCATACAAATAGTGTTTCACCGTATCAATAAGAGTGATTTTTTCATCAAGAATCAAATATGCATTGTAGGTTGATCCTCTTGGGGTGATATATCCATGGAAATTTCGTAAATTCCAATCAATACCTCCAACCCAGTACACATTTGGTTTAATTTCAACTGCCTTCATTTTAATCACATTCGGGTTTTTTTCATGTTTATTGTTTTTCAAACGCTTCTTTTCCCGCACCACAAACAGGGCATACCCAATCTTCAGATACATCTTCAAATGCGGTTCCTGGTTTTACATCATTATCTGGGTCTCCCTGTTCAGGGTCATAGATATAGCCACAGACGGTACATACATATTTATCCATTGTTTTTTTCCTCCTTGTTTTGTTCTTTTTTTGATTGTGCACTTACATATGTAGGTGCATTTTTTGGTGATAATCCACCCTTGACATCATGGTAATATTCATAGGTCATTGGTTCCTCATCTGTGAGTAAATCAGCATTCATAACCTCCCCAATGAATATTGTATGAGTGCCAACATCTAGCTTGTTTATTAATTTTGCTTCGATGTAAGCGGTAGTGTGATCAGTGACGATTGGAATCATGGTTTCCTTTTGTATGCAGGTTACTTGTTCCATTTTGTCAACGGTTCTGCCACACTTGAATCCAAAGGTCCCAATAAGACTCATTGATGTTTGCTTGTCAAGGATAGAAATGGTAAATTTTTTGCTTTGTGAAATAATCTCGTGAGTGAAATTTTCTTTATTGATGCTTAATGCAATAGTAGGCGGTTCTGCAGTAATCTGCATTACTGAATTTGCAATTTGTCCATTCGATTTCTTTTTGTGTTCTGAACAAACGATGAATAATCCATATGAGATTTTATGTAATGCTTTTTTGTCCAGATTGCTCCCCCCTTTTTTTTTCTAAACAATCCTTGCAGATGCCCTTAAAATATCCATGTACTTCTTCAATTCGATGTCCTTGATCCGTGACATGTTTCTTAATGGAACTTACGGTTGGACATTGAAAATTAACGTCAATGATATCTCCGCATTCGTTGCAAATGAAATGATGATGCATGCCAGTATTGAAATCATAGCGGTGTTCCGTTGGACAAATGGTCAATCGCTGGATGATATGTGAATCGGAGAGTGTTTCAAGATTATTATAAATGGTAGTTCTTGAAAGCCCTGGATTCATTTCTTTGAGATGTTGATATATCTCTTCAGCTGTAGGATGTGTTCTGTGATTATCAAGATACTTAAGAATAGCTAATCGATGATGCGTTATCTTCAAATCATTTGATTTGAGGAGGTCTACATAGTTATCCAATCACTTCACCTACAGTATTTGAATGATTATTAAATTGTAATCATTACAATATGAAAATGAATACAATATAGTGTATTTAAACCTTTCGACCGAACGAAAAAAACATCAAAAAAAAGAAAAGAAAAACAAAAAAATTAGCAAGACGAATGTTCAATTGCTTCATGAGGACATGCCGTAACACAGGCACAACACTCGATACAATCAGAAACATTGTTACAAACCGCTTTACCATCTTTCAGTTCAAAAATATCAACTGGACAAACGGTGACACATTCCCCAGCACCCGTACATTTTTCATAATCAACAACGATCTTAATATCTCCATCTTCAAACTCTTTTTTTGCCATAATTCATTCACACCTCACATGTACTATAATAAAAGAAAAGAAAAAGATTGTTTTAACTGTTTCTCATTAAACAATCTCTAATTGATCTTTAGCAATATCTCTCAAATCAACCTTCCGAATCTTTCCACTAGCCGTCATCGGAAACGTATCCTCAAACAAAATATATCTAGGAATCTTAAATCGAGAGATACCTTCATTACAAAAAGACTTAATCTCATCCTCAGTAGCCTGCTCACCCTCTTTCAACTTTATAAACGCACAAACCTCTTCACCATACTTCTCACTAGGCACACCAACAACCGCAACATCCTCAATCTTTTCATTGGTGTATAAAAACTCCTCAATCTCACGAGGATACACATTCTCACCACCACGAATAATCATATCATCAGTTCGACCCAATATACTGAAATAACCATCCTCATCCATCACAGCCAAATCCTTAGAATGAAGCCAACCATCAACAATACTTTCACTTGTTTTATCAGGCATCTTATAATAACCTTTCATAATATTATAACCACGAGCGATAAGTTCACCAGGTTCACCAGACGGCAGTTCATCACCCGTCTCAGGATCAATAATTTTAGCATCGATATGAGGCAGAACCTTACCTACGGTTTCCACACGTTTCTCAATTGGATCATCCCGACGAGTCATGGTAATAACCGGTGAAGCCTCAGTTAATCCATAAGCAATAGTAATTTCTTTCAAATACATTTTTTCCATTGCTTCTTTCATCACTTCAATCGGACATGAAGACCCAGCCATAATACCTGTTCTCAACGAGGATAATGTAAAATCATCAAAATCAGGATGCCGGAGTTCAGCAATAAACATGGTAGGAACACCTTGAATCGCAGTACATTTTTCAGTTTCAATTGATTCTAACACTTTACCAGCATCAAACTGTTCAATCGGAACCATCGCAGATCCATGAATCACAGAATTCAAGGTGGACATCACACAACCAAAACAATGGAAAAATGGAACTGGAATGCATAACCGATCTTTCTCAGTCATTCCCATGGTCTCACCCACATAATAAGCATTATTCACAATATTATGATGAGTCAATTCCACTCCTTTTGGAAAACCAGTTGTTCCAGAAGTATACTGCATGTTAATAGTATCATGCTGATCAAGTGAAGATTGCCGTTCTGCAAGCTGGTCATCAGAAATTTGCTGATGCATATCTTCTACTTCCGAAAATGAAAACATTCCCTTTGGAGCATCATCTCCAATAAAAACGATGTTTTTCAAAAATGGTAGATTTTCTAAATCAATGTTCCCTGGTTTAGTTTCCGAAAGATCCGGAACTACTTTTCGAACCATTTCAACATAATTAACATCTTTAAATGATTCAACTAAAAATAACGTTGTCGTATCAGATTGCTTCAATAAATATTCAAGTTCCTTGGATTTATAATATGTATTAACGGTAACAAGAACTGCTCCAATCTTAGCTGAGGCAAACTGAAGATAGACCCATTCAGGAACATTGTATGCCCAAACTGCAATATGATCTCCCCGCCTAATACCAAGATTCATCAAAGATTTAGCAAGCATGTCTACTTTGTCTTTGAACTCTTTATAACTTAATCGAAGTCCTCGGTCAACATATACTAACGCGTCATTATTCGGATATTTTTTTGCTGTTTCGTCAACTATATCGCCTATTGTTTTTTCAATCACGATGTACTCCCCCATTATTTTCTCTCATGGGATTAAACAAGTATTCAATATTTTTTAAATAATCTTCAAACAATGAATTCGGATTTTTCTAATAAAGATTATCCTTTAAAAAAAAGTAAAAATCGACCATGAAAACTTATAACACCCTAAAATATACGTCCAAATCATATGAAAGCATTAGCAATTAATGGCAGCGCTCGAAAAAATGGAAACACTGCGATTCTCATCAATGAGGTATTCAAGATTCTTAAAAAACATGAGATCGAATGCGAAATGATTCAACTTGCCGGATGTAAAATAAACGGATGCAATGCTTGCAATCAATGCTACAAATTAAAGAATAATTCTTGTTTCCGAAAAGATGATATTGTAAACCAGTGCATAAAAAAAATGATAGAAGCAGATATCATCCTCCTAGGTTCGCCCACGTATTTCTCAAATGTTACTACTGAAATGAAGGCACTCATCGATCGTGCTGGAAGAGTAGGAAGAGCAAATGATAATGCATTCAAACACAAGATTGGTGCAGCAATTGTTGCTGTGAGAAGAGCTGGTGCTATAGATGCATTCAACGCCATCAATCACTTTTTCCTCATCGAAGAAATGATCATACCTGGATCAATTTATTGGAACACTGGAATCGGAAAAGACATTGGTGATGTAAAATCTGACGACGAAGGAGTAAAAAACATGAGAAACCTTGGAGAGAATATTGCATGGTTACTTAACAAAATAAAGGCTGAAAATGAATGAAAAAAATAACTTAAAAAATTATAAACATGAACTGTATTCAAGGAAAAATATTAACTGAACAAGGATTCAAAAGTGGATACATTCTTCTAAAAAACACAGAAAATCCAACAATACACTTTGGCAAATCATCAAAATCATCAGCTCAAAAATCACTTATCATACCTACCTTTGTTAACGCGCACACCCACATAGGCGATACCTTCATTCGAAGAAAAAATATTTCATTACCTCATAACCTTGAACAGCTCGTTGCACCACCTAACGGATTAAAACACACACTTTTAAACAAAACAGATGATCATGAGATATACCTTGGAATCGTTCATGGTTTACAAGAACTTCAAGAAGAAGGAATCTCAACATTTATAGATTTTAGAGAAAATGGGATAAACGGAATCAAACTCCTGAAAAAATCTTTAGATAAAAGTCCCTTAAAATCAATCATATTAGGAAGACCACAAAAGAATCAAAATTCCCCAAACGAACTAAATAAGATTTTACAAGAATCAGATGGAATAGCCATTAGCAGCCTTGAAGACATGAATTACGATCTCATTAATCAAATCGTTGAACAAACAAAGAAAAAGAGCAAAAAATTCGCTCTTCATGTAAGCGAACGGATTAGAGAACCAATTGACCGAGTTCTTTCATTACATCCTGATTTCATCGTTCACATGAACCAAGCATCAGAAAAGGATTTACAAAAAGTTAAAAATCAAAAAATCCCCATTGTTGTTTGTCCCAGATCAAATCACTTCTTTGGATTAAAACCAAACCTTAAAAAAATGAAACAAACTGGTAATAAAATCTTTCTTGGAACGGATAACCTCATGTTTCATCCTCCAAGTATTATCAAGGAAATACAGTTCATTCAAGCCAATCTTCCAAATCTTTTCTCCATTGAAGAACTATTTCTGATGAGCACATATCATGTAAGGAAAGATTTAAATTTAAAAGATAATATTCCTGGTTCCACACTCCCAAAAACCTGGATAATTCTAAATCCAGATAATCATCAGATTAAAACAATACTAAAAAAGGTTGAAGAGGAATGATATGAACGTTGAAGAAATAATGTCAAAAGAATTGATAGTTGGGTATGTTCCTGGAACTGTCGAAGAAGCATTAACCATCTTATCCAAAAATGATGTCACCGGCATTCCAGTACTTAAAAAAGGTACAGATATCATTAAAGGAATAGTTACTCGAACAGATATTTTTAAAAATGCTGAAGAAGACCAACTAGCAATGGTAATGAATGAAGATTACGTATCAGTAAAACCAAAAGATAACATTGAAAAAGCTGCAAAAATCTTATACGAACAACGAATCCATGGACTTCCAGTGGTAAACACAAAAAATCAACTTGTTGGAATTATCAGCCCAAAAGAAATACTGAAAATACTTGTTCAACAAAAACATGACGAAAAAGTCGAAAGTTTATCAACAACTCGGGTTGTACCAGTCTATAAAGAAACACCAATTAACATCGTCATGGAGATCATTAATATCACAAACGAAAATGCGTTACCTATCTTAGATGAACATCGAAAAGTAATTGGAATTGTATCGGATGGAGATATTTTCAAACTAAGTCAAATCAAAGAGGGAATTGAAGAATCAAACATGGGAATCGGTGATGACGAGGACGAATGGACATGGGAAGGAATACGAGATACTGTTCGAATGTATCATTCAACTTCAGAAGTTTCCTTACCTTTGGAACCCGTCGAAAAGGTAATGATACCTAAAGTAAAAACAGCCACTAAAAGAACACCCGTCTGCGATGTAGCAAAAATGATGATCAAAAACGACATTAGTCATATTCCTCTCGTTAACTCAGAAAACAGACTTGTTGGCATGGTAACCGATATTGATTTGATGACCTGTGTGTCATAAAAACAAAGTATTTTTATTAATAAGGAGACCGCATCCCCTATGGCTTTAGATACCTACGACAAAATAATGATGCTAGCAAAAAGACGAGGATTTCTCTATCCATCTTTTGAAATCTATGGAGGTTCTGCAGGTTTTTATGATTATGGACCAATGGGAACCAGACTAAAAGAAAATCTTGAAAATCTATGGAGAAAATATTATTTACTTAAAGATGCAAATGTAGAAATTAGTACACCAACAATTACCCTTTATGATGTTTTAAAAGCGTCCGGCCACGTGGATGAGTTCACAGACCTCACCGTTGATTGTAAACAATGTCAAACTTCATTTAAAGTCGAAGATATCATTGATGAAAATCAAACAGTTGAAGAAGCAGTAAAAAATGATAACATAACCTGTCCAGATTGCGGATCAAAACTTTCCGATGCCCATCCTGTTAATCTCATGTTTTCTACTGAAATAGGTATCGGGAAAACCCGTGATGCATTTTTACGACCTGAAACTGCTCAAGGCATATTTACTGGCTTTCACCTCTTATATCGCTATGCTCGAGAAAAACTCCCTTTTGGTGTTGTTCAACTCGGCAAAGGATACCGAAATGAAGTCTCCCCAAGACAAGGGCCAATTCGAATGCGAGAGTTCTCCATGGCTGAAGCAGAAATATTCTTTGATCCGGAGAACAAAAGCCATGAATTATTCGATGAGGTAAAAGATCATGAACTTTACCTTTACAATAATGTCAACGAAATGAAAGTCTCCATGAAAAAAGCAGTTAATGAAGGTATCATCAACAATCAAGCATTAGCATTTTACATGTATATGACCCAAAGCATCCTACTCGATGCAGGTGCTGATCCTGAAAAATTCCGTTTTCGAAAACACGCAGATGATGAACTAGCTCATTACGCAAAGGAATGCTGGGATGCAGAACTGTTCAGCGAACGGTTCGGCTGGGTTGAATGTGTCGGAATCGCTGATCGAAGTGCCTATGATTTAAATGCCCATATCACTGCTTCAAAAACTGATATGTACGCGTTACGTCGATATGATGAACCAAAAAGAGTTACCGAAAAACAAATCGTCCCAAAGATGAATGTTCTTGGACCTGAATTCAAGCAACGCGCAGGCATTATTAAGAAGAAATTAGAATCAATGGATGCAGTGAACATACATGATCATATCACTATAGAAATTGATGGTGAAAACATTAATATTCCGGATAATTGCTACGATATTGAAGAGGTTACTGAAACGGTTCCAGGAGATAAATTTGTTCCACATGTCATTGAACCTTCATATGGTATCGACCGAGTCTTGTATTGTTTACTAGAACATAATTACTATGAAGAAACAAAAAATGATGAGGAATACCATAAATTATTATTACCTCCATCAATGGCACCGGTTAAAGTTGGAGTTTTTCCATTAATCAGCGATGAAAAACTTATAAAAATCGCAAAAAAATTGGATAAAACATTCCGAGAAAACAATATTTTCACCACATATGATGACGGAGGCAGTATTGGAAGACGGTATGCTCGAATGGATGAAATAGGAACTCCATTTTGTGTCACTGTTGATTTTGAGAGTTTAGATGATAATCAAGTAACTATTCGGAATCGAGACACTACAGAACAGCAGCGTGTGCCAATTGACGAGGTCATTAACCAAATTAAAAATCAATTAGAGAAAAAGTAAGGGTAAAAGAGAAAATTCAAAGATTTCCCTTTTTTTTATTTTTTGTTTTTTTTATCAGAATGATTGAGCGGTTTTATTGATAATGTCAAGGGTATCATCAATCTCTTTTTCAGAGATAATCAGTGGTGGTCTGAAACGAATAGTACTTGCACCACAACCAAGCACAACAAGACCGTTTTTGTATAATCTATTCTTCATTTCATCTCTTTTTTCGGGTGTTGGCAAATCAAATGCACACATCAACCCACGACCTCGAGCATTCGAAAGTAACTGAGGATATTTTTGTTCAAGTGATTCTAATCCATCAAGTAATCGCTTCCCTTGCACTTCAGCATTTTGTACTAAACGTTCTTCTTCGATTACCTCAAAATATTTTTGAGCTCGTACCATATCCACCAGATTACCACCCCATGTAGAGTTAATACGGCTACCCACTTTAAACACATTATCTTTCACTTCATCTACCTTATCGCCAACCATGATACCACATACTTGTGTTTTTTTACCAAATGCAAGGATGTCTGGTTGGACATCGAAGTGTTCATGAGCCCACATTTTTCCGGTGAGACCAACACCACTTTGTACTTCATCAACCATGAACATAATATCATGATCATCGCAAAGCCGACGGATTTCTTTGAAAAACTCATTTCTAAAATGATGATCTCCACCTTCTCCTTGGATGGGTTCAATGATAAGCGCTGCAATATCATCAGGATGCTGTACAAACGCATCTTCGATTTCATCCACTGCTTGTTTTTCAAGATTTTCAACTTGTTTCAAACGTTCCTCGTTTAATGGAAATCTAATTTTTGGATTAATAATCCGTGGCCACTGCAACACTGGGAAATATTTTGTTTTATTAGGATCAAAGGTATTAGTCATAGGAAGTGTATATCCGGTTCTTCCATGAAATGCATCTTTGAAATGAATGATTTTTGATCCTTTTTCTCCTTTTCCATCTGCCAGGTTTTTTTGTACTTTCCAGTCAAATGCAGTTTTCAAACCATTTTCAACGGCAAGTGATCCACCACTTACAAAAAATAAATGTTTAAAATAATCCGGGACTGCAAGACGACCGAAAGTGTCAACGAAATCAGCCATTTCTTGAGTATATAAATCAGAGTTTGTAGGTTTGTTAACTGCAAGTTCACCGATCTTAATAATAAAATCAGGATTATTCAATGCAGGATGATTACATCCTAATGGAGATGAAGCAAAAAATGAAAAACCATCTAAAAGGAACCGGTCATGCCGGGAGTCATAAATTTGACACCCATTACTTTTCTTTAAATCCAATACAAGGTCAAATCCATCAACAAGCATATACCTGCTTAACGTATTATGAACGTTATTTGGTGTTACTGTCATAGTATCTTTCACCTCCATAAGGAACAATTCTTTATGGTGTTGTTAGACGGGTATCCGTAGCAGTTATAAAATGATATCGGTGAAAAAATTCGCTTATCAAAAGAGATCGGAAGAAGAAAGATACGAACAGAAAAAATCACCGATTTTGATTCCTTGCATTCATCCTTATTTTTTATATCATTCAGATAATGAACATATCCATTTGATGAATATTTGAATTCGATGAATAAACGGATGATTAAAAGTATATGGCATTTGTACTTCTAAATCTCCCCATTCGCTGATTGCATCATTTGTATCTTTTGCCCGGGCAGTAATCGTATACGTTCCATCAGTATTCCAAATGTGTTCAAATTCTATTGATTCATCTGAGGAAAAAGGACCAATCCATTCGGTTTGGTTACCATCACCCCAATTCACTTGATAGAAAACATCATCTTGATTAGGATCAATACTGCGAATGGTATATGTTTGAGAGTTACCTATTTTTCCTTGAGTATTCCCAGAAATAGTTGGAATAAGCGGAGCGATATTACCCGTAAATTCAGAAAGTGGATAAATCTGACTATAATCCCCCCATTGATATGCTTCATTATATCCTTTTACTCGGAAATAACTCGTTGTATTCTCAGGAATGGTAAGATAAAATGGTGAGGAAACAATATTTTCATCTATAGTTGAAACTGATGTAAACGTACTCACTGGATACATATCATCAATCCAAAATCCATCCTCATTTGTGTTTTCATCAGTGAAATAACGCAAGCGGATAAAAACTGATTGCCCGTCATAATCACTAAGATCATATTCTTTATACTCCCAATCTGAGCTATCACCCGTAAATGAATCCAATACCGTATACGTTCGTTGATTTGTACTTACTTCAACAAACGCATAATCATAATTTTCTTCAATATCATACGAACACCAAAACGATAATTTCATATCCGGTGTAACAAAGATCGGGTATCTCGTTGTCATTGCTGAAACTTCACCATCGTTCCTATGAGAATGATATGAATAATCACCAGACTGAGATCGTGAAGAACTAATAGTAAAACCAGATAGATCCCAATGAGTATTTTCTTCAGTTACCTGATCAACAGTGATAGTACAATCAGATAATTGTTCAACTAAGATTTTTTGTAATCCTGCTTTTGGATTTTGTTCTTCCCAGATCACTGAAAGTGAATTATTTTCACAAATACGAGTTTGAATCACCTTTGGCGGTATTACTCGAGTAGGAACCTTGGCAATATTTTCAGCTTCTTTTAATAGGACAAGTGCACCATCCACATTTTCAGCACACACTTGTTTTAAATATGATTCATCCGGATGAAATGAATCACCGGATTCAATGGTATATGCAAAATGTGGTCTCCCAAGAACATAATGACTATAGCCATAAAACCAATCTGTGGTATCCCCTGTTGTTGGATATAATCCAGAGCTCTGAGTTGGGGTGTAATAACCAGATCCATCAATTTGTGTGATTTCTTGAGCGATATCGTTTCCAATCGCACTCATATATTCTTCATCCGGTGCTTGATCTTCAGTTGTATATCCCCATGGCCACATCACAAGTTCACCATATGTATGCCAACTTATAGATGCGTCTATACGGTGATTGAGGAAAAACTGTTTGATATGTTGTATTTCTAATTCCGAAAATGGTTCAGTGCCACAAAAAACTGAAGATTTTGGATGATGACTAATCCCAAATGAACCCCACATTGATTCAGGCAATCCATTGCTGCTTCCACCATAATTTCTATTGAGATCAACTCCATATAATCTAAAATCTGGGAAATAATGCCTGTTTTTTCGCCACCATTGATTGCCATTAAATTCATCATGATCATACTGATATCCATCTGGATTTACACAAGGTATAACCCAGATTCGTCTATTGTTCACCAATTGTTTTATGGTTTCATTTTCTTCATATGATTCAACTAGTTCTTTGATTAATGTTAATGTAATTGCAAGTGTAGGCCATTCGCGAGCATGATGAACCCCCATAAAAAGAACTTCTGGTTCCTGTTCCTCTTGTCCTGGATTATCCGTTATTTCAAGACACCATAAATCTCGATCTTCATAACTTTTTCCAATACTAAATAAAGAAGTTATCTCAGGAAAATTAGATGCAATAGTTACTAATTGATCTTCAAATTCATCTAATGTTGGATATGAATCAATAGTTGATATGGTATTTGCATCTAAATTTGTATCTTTTATGGTGTATGATATGTGTTGATCTGAAAAATAATCGAGTTCTTGTTCAGCAGTAATTACTTCGATGTATGAGCCAGGATGGCCACTTACAATCTCCATCGTACTTGGAATTATTGGCAGACCCTGAGTGGTATCAATTCGGATTAGGATCTTAGATTCTTCAGTACTAGTTTCCGTAGCTAAGAGATTATGATAAAAGGGCGCAACCATCGCTTGAGCAGATAAAAGGCCTATAACTATCACAATAATAAATTTATTTTTCATTTAACAACCTCCATTTATAAAAAGTATTACCAAATATCCTGATTTTTAGTAAATAGTTAAATATAAATCGTTGTTTTTTTATTAAAAAAAGGGTAAAATCATTTGGTAAGATATTGAAAACATTATGTTTCATGCTTATGCCCCCATTTTTATAATAGTAATATGGCATTCATTACTTTAAAAACTTACTACAAAAAATGAGGAAGAGAAGAGATGAAAAAGAGAAAGGTTAGAGTTGTTTTTTTGTTTCCGAAAATTTTACGTTCATTGTTTCAAGTTCATCAAGAATCGGATTATAAATCTCAGAAATAATCGGGATATGGACACCAGTCAGTTGTATTGTCTTGTTTAAAATCATTTTCACAGCAATTGCTGCTGGAAAAGCTACCGTTCGAGCAACAGCACTATCACCATATGGTTCTCCATAGTTTACCAGAGTCGATGTCAGATATTCTTTTTTGTCATTATAAACCGCAGTGAATTCATGATGCATAACGATCATATCTTTTTCATCTTCTGGCAAAGCCATCTTCTCTAAAGTCAATACGTTCAAATAATCTAATGGATTGTCTTTATCTTCAGGCAATAAAATATCACTGAACAATCCAAGCCATTCCAATCTTTTCATGACCGCTGCATAATTTGGAAGATGTAACATTGAAGCAGTTTCTTTGTATAAAGTGTCTTTGTTTGTTGATAATAAATGAGCAGTAACATCGGCATACGTTTTTATGTTTGAAGTATTAATTTCTTTATCATCAAGCCAACCTATCTTAGCTATTGATCGTAATGTTTCACACCAACCAGTCATTCGAAAGGTTCCTCGATACACAGTTTCAGCCTTTTTTAATCCATAAATGTCTTTGTATTGAACAGAATCACGGTTTGGATAATTTTCAAAAGTTCCTACATCAGGTACATCTTGCAATCTATAATTTTCAAAAAGTTTTTCACCAGGAATAGAAACAGTTTTTCCGTTTTCTAACCATTTTGCAGGGTTTCGGGAAGCAAGTAACACTCCTCTAGGGGACCAACTGAATTTGTAACCATACGGATTGGTATTGTTCTCATGGGACGGTAGGGCTCCTGTTGTTGATCTGAAATGTTGAATGTAACCATTTTGATTTTCTACATCATGAATTATTTTCATTGCACTCATATGATCGATACCCGGATCGAGACCACATTCGTTTAACAATAAAATTCCAGCTTGTTTTGCATTCCCATCAAGTGCTTGCATTTCACTACTTACATAGGAAGTAGTCACTAAATGCTTCTTATGAGTAATGCAAAATTTTGCTACTTTCACATGAAATGTATATGGAAGTAAACTTACGACCACATCTGTATTTTTTACAAGTGATTCAAGTTTTTCATCATTTTGAACATCTAAAGTTACCGCCGTTCCATCTGAATGATTATCAATAATTGCTTCTGCTTTTTCTACTGTGCGACTGGCCATAGTCACTTTGACACCAGATAAATCTAAAAGGTATCTAACAAGTGGCCTGGAAACCATACCAGCACCTAGGACTAAAACATGATTCATGTATTATGGTCACCTCTTTAGAAGAGTTTTTTGCTGTGGCAATAAAACCAAATTATAAATATTTGTTGATATAGGAATATTGGGGTGTTAACTGCCCATTGTGCAAGATCACAGCTCGTTTTATTTCTGGAGGAAGGGATAATTGATCGAACAATACAGAATAATCAGTTGTTGCAATTGAAGGAACAAAATGCCAGAGGATTTCACTAAATGAACGAGATGAATCTCTTGGAAGTTCACAGGGAAGATTGTCTACAGCCATGATGGCAATACCCTCACCTTCGACTCCATCAGTCATGGTATCTGTTTGTGGATGATATACAAAAATTGGATTATCTGGAGTAGTTGCTTTTGCAGTTGGCTCAATTGCTCCATTGATATCAATACTAATATCACCAATGACATTAAGTCGGAGTTCTGTTGGAGTTTCAAGATATGTTTTTAGGAATTGTTTGGTGACTAATCGCGGATATCTGTTATCCCAATAAATCGCATTGATTAGAATTGAAAGATATGGGAGGTATTGTTCAAATGTTGAGGTGTATTTTTCTGGGTAATGATAATAATCTTGTAATTGAAATGGGTTAGATGGATTTTTAGATTGAACCATATCTTCTTCTTTGAATACAACCTTGTATAATGTATGAGAATCTGGTTCTTCAAAAACAGTTTTAAGTTGTTGTGGCTGTAATTCAACGAAAGGGAGCAGATCTAAGATTTCTTGTGCTCCATTTGACACATTGCCGTAACCTGCAAATCCAACGATTACTGGATTAATTGAATCAGGTATGCCATGGCTTTCGATATATTTACCGATGCTAGTAAAATGTTGTTTTAGTTTTGTTAATGATTCATATTGATACGTTTGTTTTATTTTGCTGAATGGATTCTTAATGTGATTTTGTTGTTCTAATCTCTTTCCAAAGCCCCATAATGTATCTACCATTCCTGCAATGCCCGCATATCTTCCAAAAAAAATCAAACGTCTATTATTTTCATCAACGATTCGTTCATAATCAATGAGCGTACATTTTAATTCCATCATTTTTTTTATCATGGGCATATTGTATAATTGTCCCTTGATTGTGTGAGAAAAAAAGATGTAGGTTTTATTTTTTTGGAAAAATGATTCAGGAATTTCTTTTACTGCAAAAACAACTGAAGCTTTTGATAGGTCTTCAGATATGATTGCACCAGCTTTTTGATATGATTTATCGTTGTATGCTCGAATTTTTGATGGTTGTACAAGAAATGAAATGTCATGGTTTTCTTGGATTTCCTTAATATGGTCTGGGATGAGTGGAACACGTTGTTCCCACTTGTTTTTATCTTCTCGACGAATACCAATGATATGAGTCATGAAAAAACCTTTTGTGTTTACCCTCAAACAAATTGCATGATAAATAGATTATGTTGCCTATATTATTCCATGGAATTGTGACCTTTTAATTTATTGGTTGAATAAAATTTAAAAAAAATTTGTTATAAATCATTGGATTGAACCCCCCCAATAGTATACAATAAGTTTGAGGTTTGAAAAAAAAATTGATAATGTAACATCAACTTATACTCATCTTGTGTATCAACTTCAAAATATTATTTATGCAAACAGTTGATAAGGAATGATTATGAGAAAGGAGGATAGACTATTTTCAGCATCTGAAATAGGTCAATTCACGTTTTGTTCAGTATCTTGGTCTCTTAAAAGACAAGGCTATAAAGGTTCATCTTCGAAAAAATTGTTAAAGAAGAAATCACATGGAATGAAAATTCATGATGCTATTGGAAAAAGAACCCATATTAATCGTTTGTTACTTCGATTAAGTTTTTATTTGTTATTATCCGGAATCGTTCTTTTATTTGTTTTTGTGGTAGTTAATTGGTTTGGATTGATCGGGCAAGGATATCATGTTAACTAGTTGGATAGTACTGATTATAGCAATTGTCTTTATTAGTGTGGGCATTGGTCTTATTATTTGGGCAAAAAAATCTAAGAAAACCTCATTAATTCCATCTGGAAGGATTATCTATGATGATTTGCATGGTTCGCCACCTTCATTATATTCTGAAAAATACCCACTTGTTGGAAAACCAGATCTTATTTT
>Ga0102934_1001690_pt1 | contig 15461 bp, 9 predicted proteins | sample SalPonR2_A_D1_MG_FD_78175 | JGI IMG/M metagenome (GOLD analysis project Ga0102934, IMG submission 78175) | Salt pond soil microbial communities from South San Francisco under conditions of wetland restoration - Salt Pond MetaG R2_A_D1_MG | ecosystem: Environmental > Aquatic > Marine > Intertidal... | reverse complement strand
TGAGCATGGCCTGGGGTGATCCGCCGCCGGGCTCAGGGCGGGCATCGCATCGCGTCTTCGCCCTGACCGAAGACGATGGCAGGACCGTCGAGTTCACGGTCAGCGAGGAGCTGGCCGCGGCCCACGGTGGATTTCTGGACTGGAACGGACGACGGGTTCGGGTCCAGTTCGACGGCCTGCGGGACGGCTCGGTCGACGGACTTCGCCCGGCCAGGGCCGTGATGCTCCTGGAGAGTCGCGATGGCGAGATGATTCAGGGTGGTCCTGTCGGCTCCCAGCCCTGGGTCTCGCTTCTGTGCAAGTTTGCTGACATCGACGCGGAGCCACGCGATCTGGCCTACTTCGAGGGCATGTACGCCAATGAATTCGGCGGCCTGGACGACTACTGGCGCAAGCAGTCCTACGGCAAGATCGACATCGTCGGCAGTATCGCCGTCGACTGGATCGACCTGCCGGAGCCCCAATCGTTTTATGTACCCGACCCGGGCAACGGCACCGGCTCCAACCGAAATCAGCTGTTTACCGACTGCACAGGGGCGGCAGATGACATCGTGGATTTCTCGAACGGCGGCACGGGCGGGTTTTCGGGCATCAACATGATGTTCAACGACCTGCTCGACTGCTGCGCCTGGGGCGGCGGACGATTCACGACCCTGGATGGCGTCAACAAGCTCTGGCGCACCACCTGGAATCCACCCTGGTCCTTCAGACAATCCGGCATCATTGCCCACGAAATGGGACACGGCTTCGGACTGCCTCACTCGAACAATTCCGATGGCGACTCCAGCCCCTACGACAGCCCCTGGGATGTGATGAGCTCGGCCACCGGCAATGCGGTCAACGACTCCGACTACGGCCGCCTGGGCAAGCACCACACCGCCTACCACAAGGACCGCCTGGGCTGGTTCGATGCCAGTGAGCAGATCGAGGTGACCGTTGGTGAGTCCGCGACCATCACCATCGACGCGATGGCGCTGCCCAGCACCTCGAACTACCGAATGGCCAGGATCCCGGTGCCTGACACGGACGACTGGTACACGGTCGAAGCGCGCAAGCGAATCGGCTACGACGGCAACCTGCCGGGCGATGCGATCATCATCTCCTATGTCGACACCAGCCGGTCAGAGCCGGCCTGGTCCGTTGATGCCGACGACCCGCCGGCTAACTTCGCCGACAACGAGGGCAGCATGTTCCGCGTCGGTGAGACTTTCATCGACCCAAGCGCACAGGTCACCATTTCAGTCGACTCTGCAACGCCCGATGGCTTCGTTGTCACCATCAACGGCCCCGACACCTTCATCCTGTTCAGGGATCGTTTCGAGGATTGACGAGACCGTTGTTCTAGCCGATTGCTTGGCAAACAGCGCCGCTATGCGGGGCTCCGAAAAACACATCATCCCTCTCCTTTCACCTTGATGGATCTCGCCTTCCTGCCGTTCCTTCGTTCAATGAAGAACAGCACAGTGCCGACGATCGCAAAACCGGCCAGGGCCTGCCACTGGGTCGCATTGGTCTGCGTGGCAGCCCAGAGACTGAGCGCCAGGGCGACGGGCGCGGCCAGCACGATGACCGTATTGAACGCTGGCTTGCCTGCGCGTCGACGCAGGCTGGGCAAGGCCAGGATCGAAGTGACGTAAGCCAGCAGCCGAGCCAGGGTACTGACAGCCGCCAGGGTCAGAAAATCATCCCACAGAGCGAACAGAATCGCGCCGATTCCATAGAAAACGATCGAGTTGGCGGGCGTGCCCCAGCGCGACACCCGGCCGAACCACGCGGGCAGCAGACCGTCGTCGGCGAGTGCCGGCGGCATCCGACTCGCCGAAGTGTGGCCGGCAGTCAGGTTGGCCAGCACGCTCATCACGATGGTGGCCGCGATCAGCAGGGCGCCGATATCGCCCGCGTATTCGCCCGCCAGAGCGGTCAGAGGTGCCGCGGGCCCAGTGCCGGCGATCACGCTGTGGCTGTAGACCCACTGCAGGCCGAAATAGATCAGGGTCACGACGGCCAGACCCAGCAGCAGCGCGCGCGGCATGGATCGCTGGGGATTGCGTGTCTCACCGGCGGGAATAGTCGCGTTTTCGAAGCCGACAAAGGCATAAAGTGCGGCCAGGGCGATGCCCTCGACGGCGCTGAACTGCGGCAGCTCGAGAGGCCCCGGATCCGCTGCCGCAACGATTCCGATCCCCATCAGTATCAACAGGGGCAGCAGCTTGAACAGGGTCATCACGCCGAGCACGGCGACCACCCGCTTGATGCCGATGACGTTGACAACGGTGATGCTGCCCAGCACCGCAACGATCAGGACGACCTTCGCCGCCCCCTCGCCGACCACCGGCCAAAGCGCCGCCGCATAGGCCACCAGCACCAGCACGTTGGCCCCCTGACTGATCAAGCGCGCGGCAAAGAAGGTCCAGCCCACGATGAAACCCGGATACAGACCAAAGGCATCGCCGACATAGCGCTGCGGCCCACCCGAGCGATCGGTCAGCCGGGTCAGCTCGGCAAAGCAGATGACGATGGCCATGACCAGCACACCGCCGATCAGCAGCAGCCACGGTGCAAAGGTGCCGACCGCCGCGTGCAGTGCTTCGGGCAGGCCGAAGATCCCGGCACCGATCAGGCCGTTGACCACGATGAACAGAACGCCGAGCGTGCCCATATCGCGGCGGTATTTTGAAGATTCGGTCTGCATCAGGCTGTCTGAGTCCAGGTAAAAGGGGCTCTCGGGAGAATGCCTGTCGCAACCGGGCGGTGCAAGGCTCGGGCCTTGAAGCGCTGATCGCGGGAAACGACTTCAGGCCGGACAAGCTCGAATACCGGGGTGCGAAAGGCCACAGCGACGCGTTCATGCGTTCCTACCATGAGGACAGGCTCCACGTGGCCTTGACGGACGAAGCGCGGCGGGGCAGAAACTCCTGCTGTGGCGAGTGCCGGGCAGATCAAAGGAGGTGACGGATCCTTCGCCCGCCAGCCAGGTCAGCCGCGCTGACGCAGAAAACAGGTTTGCAGCGTGCGCCGCGCCCGAGCCTTTCTGACAGTGACGGCAGTGGCAAAGGAAGAAGCTGTCGAATCGGCCCTTCACCTCGAATCGCACCGCCCCGCACAGGCAAGAGCCCTGGTGATCACTCATCGGATGCTCCTTGTCGGCCTTTCAATCGACAAGAAGCGCCGAGCTTAGCAGGACGAAGAGGATCAGGATATCGCCGGCCCCTAGCCAGGGTGGTGTGAAAATGCCGATGTCGGGAAAAAGAGGCACGGCAGCCCCGGACTCCGGTCCAGAATTCTGCGCCCCCCCCGATTCGGCCTCGCGTTTTTGCCATCCAGAACGCGCTATGATCAGGACGTAACACCGCATCGAGAACAAGGGGAATCATGCAGCTCGACGACGCTTGCCAGCGCCCGGTCGCGATCGGCGGTCGACTCCTTGCGCTGATACTGGTTCTTGCTGTGCTTCCAGCGGCCCAGGCACTGAATCCCGAGAGGAATCTTGATCAGTACACACGCCAGGTCTGGTCGCTGGACAACGGGCTGCCTCAGGCCACGGTGACCTCGATCGTTCAGGGCCAGGATCAATATCTGTATGTGGCGACCTTCGGCGGACTGCTGCGCTTTGACGGGATTCGCTTCGAGGTGATCGAGGACGGTGGCGGCTGCGGCAACCGGTTCGGGTCTCTTGCCGTCGATGTGGACGGCGGGCTCTGGGCCGGGATTTCTCGCGGGGGGCTGTGCCGCGTTGTGATCCGGGAGGGTCGACAGGTCCTGCTGCCCTTCGAACCGGCCTATGCCGTTGCGATCAACGGTGTCCGGGATCTGCTGCCCAGGGTCGGCGGCGGCATCTGGGCTGCGACCACGCAGGGCCTGCTGGAGATCGAGGCAGGCGAGGTCAGGCGCTACGACGAATCCGACGGTCTTCCGGATCGGGAGCTGACGCGCATCTTCGAGGGCGAGGCCGGCAGCCTGTGGCTGCTGAGCGACGACGGCTTTTGCCGATTTGCACAGGGACGATGCCGTCGACCTTTGCAGGCTGAAACCATCAACCAGGGTCGATTCGAAGCCGGTGTCAGGCGGCGCAGCGGAGAAATCCTGCTCGCTCGCCCGGACGATCTGTTCCGGATCGCTGGAGACCGCATCGAACGCATCGATCTGCCCGAGCATCTCGGGGGGGTCCGCGATCTGTTCGAGGACAGCCGGGGAAACCTGTGGATCGCGACCTCTTTTGCAGGAATCAGGCGCCTGGCGCGCAATCCGGCGCTGGAGCCCGATCCGAGCGAGCCGGTCAGGGCCGCGCGCGTTCTGTTCGAGGACAGCGAGAACAATCTGTGGGTCGGCTACAGCGGCGATGGCCTGGAGCGCCTGTCCGACGGCAAGGCCTATCCGGTGCACGTCCCCGACCTGGCCCGAAGCATGGACGTACTGGCAGTTGCCGAGGACCTGGCCGGTGACGTCTGGGTGGCAACGCCCTGCACCGGACTGGCGAGAATCGATGGCGATGATATAGCGATCATCGAGACCAAAGCTGCCCTGGATTCGGGCTGCATCTGGGCGCTGTTGCCCGAGGACGACGGCAGACTCTGGCTGGGCACCTATGGCGACGGACTGGCACTGCGCGGTCGCGACGGCGGCCTGCAATTGATCGGTGGACCGCTGACCCACGAACAGATCGTTCGCGCCCTGGCGCGCGACCCGGCGACGGGTGAGCTCCTGGTCGGCACCGATCAGGGCGTGTTCCGCTACCGCGACGAGACCGGAGAATTCCGTCTGATCGAAGAGACCCAGGCGCTGGACGTTCACTTCGTCACCGCCACCGATGATGGAACGGTCTGGGTCGGAAGTCGAACCGGCGCCATGCGCATTCGTGATGAGTCAACGCTGTTCGATACCAGCAACGGACTGGTCAATGACTACGTGCGTGCGATCAAGATCGACCCTGACGGCGTGATCTGGCTGGGCACCTATGGTGGCGGCCTGCATCGGCTGGAGGACGATCGAATCGTGCACTACGGGCCGGAGCAAGGCCTGCCGGACAATATCGTTTCGCGCATCGTCGAAGATGAGGACCAGCGATTCTGGATGACCGGCAACCGCGGCGTGATGCGGGTCGAGCGCGCCCAGCTCGAAGCCTTCGCCCGCGGCGAGATCGAGATTCTCCAGGCCCGCTTGTTCGACGCGCGCGACGGCATGCCGATCAGCGAGACCAACGGCGGCGGTCAGCCGGCCGGCCTGCTGCGCGCCAACGGTGAATTCTGGGTACCGACCATCCACGGCCTGGCGGTTTTCGACACCCGCTCGCCGGATCGAGAGCTGGCACCGCCGCCGGTCAGAATCGAGCGCGTCCTGGTCGACGGCCAGCCGCTGAACCACGACCAGCCGATCGATCTGCCAGCCACCGCGCGAAACCTCGAAATCCAGTACACGGCACCCGCGTTCAGCGCGCCGGAACGAGTGCAGTTTCGCTACCGGCTGGACGGTTACGACACCCTGTGGACCGATGCCGGGAATCGCCGCGTGGCCTATTTTCCGATCATCCCGCCAGGCGAGCTGCGCTTCCGGGTCAGTGCCGCGCACGGCAGCAGCGAATGGAGTGATGGCGAGGCCAGCCTGTCGATCCGGATGCAGCCCACTTTCACCCAATCGATCCTGTTCCTGCCCGCCCTGATCCTGTCGGTAGCGGCCCTGGTCGGCCTGATGTTCTGGGCTCGCGTTCGCAACCTGCGCAGTCGGGAGCAGGAACTCGAACTTGAAGTCCGAAAGCGCACCGCCGAGCTCGAACGTCTGGCCGCCATGGACGGGCTGACCGGCGTTCCGAATCGACGCGCCTTCGACCAGCGCCTAAAGCACGAATGGGCAAGACTGCGGCGCAGCCGAAAGCCATTGAGCGTTCTGCTGATCGACGTCGACCATTTCAAACCCTTCAACGACCGCTACGGCCACCAGGCCGGCGATGAATGCCTGAAGAAGATTGCCTCGAACCTGACCTCGGCCCTGCGCCGCGAGATCGAACTGCTGGCCCGCATCGGCGGCGAAGAGTTCGGCGTGATCCTGCCTGAAACCACGGCCGCGGCGGCCGAGCAGACCGCCGAGCGACTGCGCCGAACCATAGCCAACCTGGCCATGGAGCACGCAGACGCCGAGGCCGAAGGCATCGTTACGGTCAGTATCGGCGCGGCGACCGTCACCCCGGCCAGGGATGCCTCAAGCGAAGCCCTTATCGAAGCAGCAGACCAGGCTCTCTACCGGGCCAAGAGCCGCGGCCGCAATCAGATCACCATCCACCGCCCATCGCAATAACCCCCTACGCCTGAACCCTGAACCCTGAACCCAAACCCCCCATCACACCCATGCCGTTAACATAGAGAAGTTCTATAACTATTCAGGGCCATCATGAAACGATTCGTTTGGGGCGCAGTCATTCTCGGCGCGGTGCTGGCGGGCTTATTTGGATTGCGCTATTTTCAGCTTCAGTCGCAGCAGCAGGCCATGTCACAGGCCCCTCCCCCGGCCGCTGTAGAAGCCTACACCACGACCACCGAGCGCTGGCAGGGGACGCTGGCTGCGATTGGTGAGCTGAGGGCCGTCAACGGGATCCGGATCGCCAATGAAATTGCTGGCGTGGTCGACTCAATCGAGTTCGAGTCCGGACAACGGGTCGAACAGGGCGATCTGTTGATCCATCTCGACGACGAGACCGATCAAGCCGCTCTGGAGACCCGGCTGGCCGACTCACGTCTGGCCCAGCAGCAGTTCGAGCGCTTCGCCGACCTGGTCGGCCAGAGCGCTGTCTCCCAAGCGGATTACGACGAGGCCCAGGCCAACTACCAGGCCGCCCAGGCCCGAGTCAACGAACAGCGCGCCCTGCTGGCCAAGAAATCGATCCGGGCACCCTTTGCCGGCACACTCGGTCTTCGCCAGGTCGACCTCGGGGAGTTCGTGCCGGTCGGCACGCCGATCGTTGAGATCAATACTCTGGATCCGATCCAGGTCGACTTCACCATTGGCGAGCGATTCCTGCCGCTGATCGCGATGGGGGATCCGATCGAGATCACGGTCGCCGCCTTCCCCGACCAGACTTTCCGCGGTTCGGTCCTGGCCATTGAATCCTCGGTACGAGCGACCACGCGAACCGTCCAGGTGCGGGCCCAACTGCCCAACCCGGATCGCATTCTGCGCCCCGGGATGTTCGCCAGCGTCACCCTGTTCCGCAACACCTCGCGCGATGCCATCACCGTGCCGCGCACGGCGATCTCCTACAACACCTACGGTGATTTCGTTTTCGCCCTCACCGAGGCCGATGGCCAGACCACAGTCGAGCGCGTTCAGGTGGATACGGGTGATATCAGGGAGGGCCGCGTCGAGATCCTCGATGGGCTGAGCGAAGGTCAGCGCATCGTCGCCAACGGCCTCAATCGCTTGCGGAGCGGTCAACCGGTCCAAGTCGTCGAGTCGACTGACTCCGAAGGCACGGCAACGGGGGCTCGCTGATGCGCTTTACCGACCTTTTCGTTCGGCGGCCGGTGCTGTCGACGGTCGTCAGCCTGTTGATCCTGCTGCTCGGGCTACGAGCCGCACTGGAGCTCGAAGTGCGTCAGTATCCGAAGCTGGAAAGCACCACGGTCACTGTCTCGACCGCCTATCCGGGGGCAGATTCGGAGCTGGTCAAGGGCTTCATCACCACCCCGCTGCAGCAGGCGATCGCCGAGTCCGAGGGCATCGACTATCTGGCCTCGACGAGCTCCCAGGGCGTGTCGACGATCGAGGCGCGCATGGTGCTCAACTACGACGCCAATGACGCGCTGGCCGAAATCCAGTCCAAGGTGGCCAGCCAACGCAACGTCCTGCCCGAGGCCGCGCGAGACCCGGTGATCACCTCGACCACTGGGGAGTCGACCGCACTGATGTACATCGCCTTCTTCAGCGAGTCGATCCCGGTGCCCGAAATCACCGACTACCTGACCCGCGAAGTCCAGCCACGGCTGCAGGCCCTGCAGGGCGTCGGCAAGGCTGAACTGCTCGGCCGACGCTTTGCTCAGCGCATCTGGATCGACCCGCAGCGCCTGGCCGCCATCGACCTGACAGCGCGTGAGCTGGTCGAGGTGCTGCTGGCCAACAACTACCAGGCCGGCATCGGCAACACCCGCGACGATCGAGTCCAGATCGACCTGTCGACTAACACCGATGTCTCGAATCCGGAGCAGTTCGAGCGCCTGGTCATCAAGCAGGTCGGCGGCAGCATCGTGCGCCTGGGTGATATCGCGCGCACCGAGCTGGGCTCGCAGACCTATGATTCGATTGCGCTCTACAAGGGTCAGCCCTCGACCTATGTCGCTATCGAGCTCGCCCCCGGCGCCAACCCGCTGGAGGTCGCACAGCGCGTCCGCGACACCCTCCCGGACATCTCCGATCAGCTCCCGGAAGGCCTGTCGGTGGAGCTGCCCTATGACGCCTCGGAGTTCATCGACCGCTCGATCGACGAGGTCATCAAGACCCTGCTCGAGGCGGTACTGATCGTGCTCGTCGTGGTCTTTCTCTCGCTCGGCTCGATCCGGGCCGCGCTGGTGCCCTCGCTGGCCGTGCCGCTGTCGCTGATCGGCGGCGCGCTCATCATGCTGATGCTCGGGTTTTCCCTGAATCTGCTGACCCTGCTCGCCCTGGTCCTTGCGATCGGCCTGGTTGTCGACGATGCGATCATCATCGTCGAGAACGTCCACCGCCACATCGAAGAGGGCAAGTCACCGCCGGAAGCCGCTCTGGTCGGCGCGCGCGAGATGGCCACCCCGATCATTGCCATGACCCTGACCCTGGTCGCGGTGTATGCGCCGATCGGCTTCATGGGCGGTCTGGTCGGTGCCCTGTTCACCGAATTCGCCTTCACCTTGGCCGGTGCCGTTCTGGTCTCCGGCGTGGTCGCCCTGACCTTCTCGCCGATGCTCTCGGGCAAGGTACTCAAGCCCCAGGGCAACCCCTCGCGCTTCGAGCGCGGCGTCGAGAACACCTTCCAGGGGCTGTCGTCGAACTACAAGAAGGCCCTGACCTGGACGCTGAAGTCGACCGCGACCGTGGCGATACTGTCGGCCGTGCTGCTGGTCTCGATCTACGGCATGTTCACCCTCAGCAAGAACGAACTGGCGCCCACCGAGGACCAGGGCATCCTGCTGTATTCCGGCACGGCTCCGCAGACCGCGACGCTGGACTACATGGAGGTCTATGCCGATCAGCTGCAGACCCGTTTCGAGGAGCTGCCGGGCTATGAAGAGAGCTTCATGTTGCTCGGCCTGCAGTCGCCCAACACGGTCTTCGGCGGCTTCAAGCTCAAACCCTGGGACGAGCGCGAGGTCTCGCAGTTCGAGGTCGAACCGCAGATGCAGGCGGCCGTGTCGGAGGTGACCGGCCTGCGTACATCCGTGTTCAGTCGGCCTTCTATCCCAGGTGCCGGGGACGGCCTGCCGATCCAGTTCGTCATCACCACCGCCAGACCCTATGATCAGCTGATCGAAGTCGCCGACGACATGCTCGGCGCGGCGACCCAGAGCGGTCTGTTTCTGTTCGTGCAGAAATCGATCGACTTCGACCGCCCGATGACCCGCGTTGTCGTCGACCGCGACCGGGTCGCCGACCTCGGCCTGTCGATGGCCGATGTGGGACGCGAACTTTCTAGCCTGCTCGGCGGCGGCTATATCAATCGATTCAATATGCAGGGACGCTCCTATGAGGTGATCCCGCAGGTCGAGCGCCTGTCGCGAGCCACCGAACAGGACCTGGCCCAGTACTACATCCGTACAGACTCCGGTGAGCTGGTGCCGCTGGGTACCGTGGTCAGCTTCGAGGCCGTGGTCGAACCCTCCCAGCGCACCCAGTTCAACCAGCTCAACTCGGTGGCGCTGGAAGGCGTCCTGACACCCGGGGTGGCCATCGGTGATGCCGTCACCTTCCTGGAGAGCGAAGCCGAACAGCGCTTCCCGAACGGATTCAGCTACGACTACAAGGGTCAGTCCCGCCAGTTCAAGCAGCAGGGCAGCGCCCTGGTCGTGACCTTCTTCCTGTCCCTGCTGGTCATCTACCTGGTGCTGGCCGCACAGTTCGAAAGCTGGCGCGATCCGCTGATCATCCTGGTTTCCGTGCCGCTGAGCATCGCCGGCGCCATGGCCTTCATCATGCTCGGCTTTGCCAGCATGAATATCTATACCCAGGTCGGGCTGATCACCTTGATCGGCGTGGTCTCGAAGAACGGCATCCTGATCGTCGAGTTCGCCAATCAGCTCCAGCTCGACAAGGGCCTGAGCAAGCTCGAGGCCGTCCTGGAAGCCGCCGCGATCCGGCTGCGGCCGATCCTGATGACTTCAGCCGCCCTGATCGTTGCCATGATCCCGCTGCTGATCGCCACCGGCCCGGGCGCCGAAAGCCGCTTCGCGATCGGCCTGACCATCGCGACCGGCTTGGGCATCGGCACCGTGCTGACCCTGTTCGTCCTGCCGGCCTTCTACATGCTGATCGCGAGAGATCACAGCCAGCGCAGCGACTGACGGGAAAATCGTAAGTATCGAAATTGTTTCGCTGCCGCAATCTAGGTAGCGAGAAATGGCCTGAGGCACCGAAGTTCCTGGCTTGTTTCAGTTGAGATCAGTCGCCCGAGCAACGCAGGAATTCGCTCCATTGCGAATTAATACGATTGTGGTACTATCGTATTCAATCCGAACACATGAGCTGCCTTGTGGCCAAACAAACCGTGACCCTGCGCCTCGATGAGGATGACTTGACCTACTTGTCACAGGTCGAAATTCATGGCGCTGGAAACCTCAGCGAGAAGATCAGGGCGTTGATTGACGAAGCCCGCGCCCAGCGCGACGGGGCGGAAAACTACGCAGCAGCGCATGATTTCTCGCGCCAGCTCTTTGCTCGAGTTGATCGCCAGATCAACGCCGCCGAGGTCGAAGCTTCCACACGATCCGAATTGATACACCGGCTTCTTGCCTGGCTGCCGGAAGCAGTCGCCTACATGCTGGCTGCCAATCAGATTGGAAAATCGAAATCAAACCGTAGCGTGGCGCTTGCAGAATTCGAAATCGGGATGGGAGAGCGGGCTTTCAGCATGGTTGATTCAATGCTGCAGCTCGCCCAAGCGGATTTTTCCGGCTGCTTGTCGAGTGAAAAGTTAGCCAATCGAGCCAGTTTTGCGGTAAAAAGAAGCAGTTGAATAATTTCGCCGCGATTTTTCAGCAATGGCTCTGTTCCACGCGAGAGCCAATCGTTGAGCATTTCAGGGCATCCAACCATTTACATGAGGAGCAATGACCATGAGTGAGTCATTAAAGCAAAGAGTAGGCAGACTGATCGCCGGCGGTTTCAACAGTCTGGTCGATGCCGTGGAGAATGCCGCGCCAGAAGCCGTCATGCAGCAGGCGATCAGAGAAATCGACACGGCCGCCGACGAGGTGAGAAAACAATTGGGAGTTGTAGAAGCCCAGCGCCACCTGACAGCCAAACGCCTTGCTGAAGACGGCGAGCTGCATGACAGGCTCGGCGACCAGGCGCGCATCGCGATGGATGAAGATCGCGAGGACCTGGCCGAGGCAGCGGTGTCGCGGCAAATCGATCTTGAGGCACAGATTCCCGTACTTGAAGGTCGACTGGCTGATCTGGCAGACGAGAAAACGCGTCTGGAAGGCTATATCAATGCGCTGGTGGCAAAAAAACGCGAAATGCGAGACGCATTATCCAGTTATCAAGAGTCGAGGCGCCAGGCCACCCTGACGGGGGGCAATGACCCCGACCACCCTGAAAGTCCGTCAGCAGATCAGAGAGCCGAGCGTGCCATGGCGGCTTTTGATCGTGTCTTCCAGCAACAGACCGGCTTGAGCGGCACATCCGGCAGCAGCACCGCCGAGCAAGCGCGTCTGACCGAGCTCGAAGAACTCTCGCGCAAGAACCGAGTGCAAGAACGACTGGCTAAACTGAAATCCGACCAGTCGTGATCGAGCTGCTCACAGCGAGTGGTAACGCGCCATTCTCGATTGCCCTCGCTGTCATGTTCGGACTGTTGATTTTTGAAATTGTTTCTCTGGTCAGCGGCCTGGGTGTCAACGAGATCGTTGACGACATTGTCGCCGGCAACGTTGACTTCCCCGAGCTACCAGATAGCAGCATCGTGGAGGCTGGTGAGATCCCGAGCGGCATCGAGGGCAGTGGTGCGCCGGAAGGTGGAAGTCTTCTCGGGCGGGTTCTGGCCTGGCTTTATGTCGGTCAGGTTCCCCTGTTGGTTGTGCTTGTGGTTTTCCTCGGCGTGTTCGGAATCTTCGGGCTGATCGGGCAGACGCTGCTGCGGCAATTGACGGGTTTCGCTCTGCCTGGTCTGATCGCGGCCCCAGCGATCCTCTTCGCGGCGATGCCACTCGTCCGCTGGACCACAGGGGGTTTGGCCAGAATACTGCCAAAAGAGGAATCAAGTGCAGTCAGGACTCAGAGCTTTATCGGCAGAACGGCAACGGTGGTGGGTGGCACCGCGCGATCGAACCTGCCCAGCCAGGCCAAAGTGAAAGATCAATTCGGCACCACTCACTATGTCATGGTCGTGCCGGAAGAAGAGGACATCGTTCTGGACAACGGAAGCCTGGTGCTGCTTGTCCGTGTCGTGGGAAGTCGCTTCACGGCTATCCCCAACCCAAACGCTGCCCTGGCCGAGAATCAGTGATCCGCGGAATTTGGGCAATTCTATTTTTTTTAGCTGTGGGAGCTTGCTAGATGAATGACACAACTTTAACCATGATTGGTATTTCGGCGTTCGCAATTCTTGCCGGGCTGTTGATCATCGGCCTGATCATTTCTCGCTTGTATCGAAGGGCAAGTAAGGAGATCACCTTCGTCCGCACCGGCATGGGGGGCGAAAAAGTGGTTCGAGACGGTGGAACGCTTGTTTTCCCGGTCCTTCATGAAATTATCCCGGTCAATATGAACACGCTCAAGCTGGAGGTGCTGCGCGCACGAGAAGCGGCACTGATCACCCGGGACAGGATGCGAGTGGATGTACAGGCAGAATTCTACGTCCGCGTCAAACCCGATGCTGAAGCGATTTCTACCGCGGCGCAAACACTGGGACGTCGAACCATGGAGCCCGCCATGCTCAAAGAGCTGGTCGAAGGAAAATTCGTGGATGCCCTGCGCGCAGTAGCCGCCGGCATGAGCATGGAGGAACTGCATGAGAATCGCGTTGATTTTGCACAAAAAGTTCAGATTGCAGTCGCTGAAGACCTGCATAAGAACGGTCTGGAGCTCGAATCCGTATCATTGACCGGCCTGGACCAGACACCGTCTGATTTCTTCAATCCGCAGAACGCCTTTGACGCCCAAGGCCTGACCAAGCTGACCCAGGAGATCGAACAGCGACGCAAGGAACGAAATGACATCGAGCGTGATACCAAGATCGAGATTGAGCGCAAGAATCTTGAGACCGAACAGCAATCATTACAGATCGAAAGAGATCAGGAATACGCACGCTTGATGCAGCAACAGGAAGTCAAAGTCCGTGCAGCAGAAACGCAAGCCATGATTGCCCGCCAGGAGGCTGAGCGCAAACGTGAAGCGGAGGAAGCTCAAATCGAGGCAGATCGTTCGATCCGTGAAGCCGAGATCAATCGCGAACGGCAGGTCGAGCAGCGGGAAATCGAGCGCCAGCGCATCGTGAGAATTGCCGAACAGGAACGAGAGATCGCGATTTCCGAAAAATCTCGCGAGGAATCTGCTGCACGGGGCGAGGCGGATCTGGCGCGGGCCAAAGCTGTAGAGGCGGAAGAACAGGTCAAAACCGTCCGGGAAGTCGCCATGGCAGAACGTGAGCGCAGGGTCCAATTGGTCCAGGCCAGAGAAGGCGCCGAAAAGGACGCGATCAAGCTCACCGTGGCAGCAGAAGCCCAGAAGCAGGCAGCAGAGGACAACGCTTCCGCAATCAAGCTCGAGGCCACCGGTGAGGCGGATGCGGTGAGAATTCGGGCCCAGGCCGACGAAGAACGCTATCGGGTGGAAGCAGAGGGTCAAGAATCCATCAACCAGGCACGCAATGCACTCAGTCCAGAGCAGATCGCGCTGGAGATTCGCCTGGAGCTCCTGCGCAATCTTCCCGCAATCATTGAGCAGTCGGCCAAGCCGATGGAGCAAATCGATGGAATCAAGATCATCGACATTCGCGGGATGGGACAAACCACTGGCGGCGCGGAGGGCAACCAGTCATCAGGCGACAGCGACCTGGCCAAGTCAGTCGTCAATCAAGCTTTGCGATACCGCGCTCAGCGCCCTCTGGTCGATTCTCTGCTCAAAGAAGTCGGTTTGACCGATCTGGCCGACCTCAGCGGCATGCTGATGACGGCTAATGGCGACAGTCTGAATGAGAACGACAGCACGGGAGATACTGGCGCCACATCCGACACCTCGACGAGTCGAAAAAGGAAATCCAGCCAATCGGGGTCCGGTAATCTGCACCATCCTGCTTCGGATAAAAAGACCGGCCACGATTCAGACGATTCGGCAGCGAAATCAGATAGCTGACCCCATGATCGAGCAGACGGCGCCCGCAGCACCTGCGGGCGCTTTTCTTGTTCTCGCTGATCATTGATCTCGTTAGTAAGCAGATTGGAGCTCGTCGATCCGGACCTTGGTTCAGATCACTGTCGACTCCACTTAACACTGGATGTCGAATCATTCCGAATCCACCCCCGGCCTGATCGCCCAGTTCGGCCCGCTTCTGACCTACGGTCGGCGGGCGCTGGCGCTGGTCTGGGCGACCAGCAAGCTCCTGACTGTTGCGCTGGCCGCGCTGACCCTGGTCGCCGGGCTACTGCCGGCCGCGATTGCCTGGGTCGGCAAGCTGCTGGTCGACAACGTGGTGGCGGCCATCGAGCTCGGTCAGATGACCGATCAGATCTGGGCTTTACTGGGCCTGGAAGCCGGACTGGTGGCGGCCATGGCGGCCACCCAGACCGGCCTGAACATCGCCAACAACCTGCTCCGAGCCCAGCTCGGGCAGCGAGTCAACGTGATGATCCTGGAAAAAGCCCAGACCCTGGAGCTGGCCCAGCTCGAGGACGCGGAGTTCTACGACCGCCTGACTCGCGCCCGACGCGAGGCGTCATCGCGCCCGCTGGCGCTGGTGCAGAAGACCTTCGGCGTGATCCAGAACGGCATCGCGATCCTGAGCTTCAGCGGCCTGCTGCTGGCTTTCTCGCCCTGGGCGGTGCTGCTGCTGGTCCTAGGTGGTCTACCGGCCTTTTTCGTCGAGGCGAAGTTCGCTGGCCAGGCTTTCCGCCTGTTCCGCTGGCGCTCGCCCGAGACCCGCGAAATGATGTACCTGGAATCGGTACTGGCCCGCGAGGACTACACCAAGGAGGTCAAACTCTACGATCTGGCCCCGACTCTGCTCGACCGCTATCGCGCCATCTTCGGCAAGCTGTTCAAGGAGGACCGGGCGCTGACCATCCGCC
>Ga0102934_1001689_pt1 | contig 15462 bp, 9 predicted proteins | sample SalPonR2_A_D1_MG_FD_78175 | JGI IMG/M metagenome (GOLD analysis project Ga0102934, IMG submission 78175) | Salt pond soil microbial communities from South San Francisco under conditions of wetland restoration - Salt Pond MetaG R2_A_D1_MG | ecosystem: Environmental > Aquatic > Marine > Intertidal... | reverse complement strand
TAATTTAGGAAAAATAGAAGTAGGTAAGCCAAGAGTAATAGAAGCAGACGGTAGTTCTTCATTTATAACTCCTTCAGAAGCAAGAATAAGAAATATCACTTATTCTGCTCCAATAAATTTAGAAATAACAATAAAAAGAGAAGGGGGACAAGTAGATTCTGAAGTAGTTGAAATAGGTAAAATACCTATAATGGTAAAAAGCAATAAATGTAATACCTCAGACATGTCAAAAGAAGAGCTAATTAATAATTTCATAGATCCAAAAGATCCTGGAGGTTACTTTATTGTTAAGGGTACAGAAAGGGCTATGACAATGGCTGAAGATCTTGCTGAAAACCATGCTTTTATAGAAGATAATAAAAAAACAGGACTGAACTTAAGGATTCTTTCTTCAAAAGGAACTTATAGAATCCCTGTTACATTAACTGAATCAAAAGAAGGAATTATAGAAGTCTCATTTAGTAGATTTAAAAACATGCCTGTAATTCCTGTTTTAAAAGCATTGGGTTTAACAAAAGATTCTGAAATTGTACAACATATAGGAAAAGAAAGTGATAATCTTGTTGTAAATCTTTATGAAAGCATGAATCTGCAGAGCAAAGAAGATGCATTAATGGATTTAGCTGAAAAATCTAATTTACAAGGAACAAAGAAAGAAATTTTAGACAGAACAAAACAAAGAATTGATTCTTATTTATTCCCTCACATAGGGCAAGATAAAGAAGACAGGATGAAAAAAGCAATAACCCTCTGTAAACTAATAAAACAGTTTCTAATAGCTAAAGAAAACCCTAGATTAAGAACAGATAAAGACCATCATTCAAATAAAAGAGTTAGATTATCTGGTGATTTATTAGCAAGTTTATTCAGAGTTAACTTAGGGATTTTAGTAAGAGACATACAATACTCATTACAAAAATCAACAAAAAGAAAAAAACTTTTTTCTATAAAGGTTTTAGCAAAATCAACATTATTTTCCCATAGAGTAGAATCTGCTATTGCAACAGGTGCATGGACAGGGCAAAGAAATGGTATTACTCAAAATATGGATAAGACTAATTATCTTGCTAAAATTGCACAGCTCCAAAAAGTTTCAAGTATGCTTCCTTCTGATCAAGAAAATTTTATGGCAAGGACTCTTCATCCAACTCATTATGGAAGGTTCTGTCCTATTGAAACCCCAGAAGGAACTGAAATTGGTCTAAGAAAAAATCTTGCTATTTTAAGCAGAGTTTCAACACAAGACAAAGAAGAAGATAAAAGACTATTAAAAGTATTAAAAGAGTTAGGCCTTAATGATAAAGACAGTGAAGGTGAAGATATTTTCTTTAATGGAAGATTCTTTGGTACAGTAAAAAACAGGGATGAATTTGTAAATCAACTAAGAGAAAAAAGGAGAAATAATGAAATTCCCATGGAAACAAGTATCATGAATAATCCTGAATTCAAAAACGTATTAATTTCCACAGAATCAGGAAGGGTTATGAGGCCTTTGATTATAGTTGAAGACGGTTCTCCAAAAATAAAAGATGAACATCTTATTGCTCTTGAACAAGGAGAAATGAACTGGATGGACTTAATAAAAAAAGGAATTATTGAATATGTTGATGCTGCTGAAGAAGATAATACATTAGTTGCTTTATATGAAGAAGAAATAACCCAAGAACACACTCATTTAGAAGTAGATCCAATAGATTTATTTGGAGTAGTTACAAGTCTTGTTCCTTATGCTAATCACGACCAATCCTCAAGACTTAATAGAGGTTCAAAAACACAAAAACAGGCCTTAGGATTATATGCTTCAAACTATGTTTGTAGATTAGATACAGATGTTTCTGTTTTAGAATATCCTCAAAAACCAATAGTAAGGAGTTTTGTTTATGATACATTAGATACCTATCCTGCAGGACAAAATCTAAGAGTAGCAATAATGCCTTATGAAGGATATAATATAGAGGATGCAATTGTTATTAACAAGGGTTCTCTTGACAGAGGGGTAGGAAGGAGTTATTATTTCAGACCCTATACTGCTATTGAAATGAGTTATGCTGGAGGATTACAAGACGAAATAGGAATACCAGAAAAAGATACTTCTGGATATAGAACTGAAGAAAGTTATAGATTCCTTGAAAATGATGGTATTGCTTATCCTGAAGCAGATGTAAATGAAAGAGAAGTTTTAATAGGAAAAATGTCTCCTCCAAAATTCCTTTCAGAAGCAAAAGACATTGCAGTTAAAACAAAGAAAGAATCAAGTGTTGAAATGAGACAAGAAGAAAAAGGAACTGTAGATACTGTTTTTGTTACAGCAGATAATGAAGGAAATAAAACTGTAAAAATTAAAACACGTGACCATAGAATACCTGAAGTGGGTGATAAATATGCAAACTCCCACGGTCAGAAAGGAGTAATAGGAAGAATATTACCTGAAAGAGATGTCCCTTTTACAGTCAACGGTATTAAACCAGATGTATTATTTAATCCTCATGGAATACCAAGCCGTATGAGTGCAAGTTATTTACTTGAACTTTTAGGAGGAAAAGTAGGAGCTTCAGCCGGAAAGATAATTGATGGTACCGCATTTTCAGGTACAGGGAAGGCAGAATTAGAAAAAGAATTACAAGACCTAGGATTTAGGTTTGATGGAAAAGAATCAATGTACAATGGTATAACTGGAGAAAAAATGAAATCCAAAATATTTGTGGGAAGTCTTTATTATCTAAAACTTAAATACATGGTCGCCAATAAATTACACGGACGTGCTAGTGGAAAAGTTGCATTATTAACAAGACAACCAATAGAAGGGAGAGCAAGAGGAGGAGCATTAAGGCTAGGAGAAATGGAACAACAAGCACTTGTAGCTCATGGAGCATCGTTACTTTTAAAAGAAAGATATGATTCTGATAAAGTTACATTGCCTATATGTAATAAATGTGGCTCCATAGCCATAGAAAATAAAATAAAAAATAAATATATATGTCCTGTTTGTGAAAGTGAAGAAGTAGAGCCTGTAGAAGTTTCATATGCATTTAAACTTCTTGTTGAAGAACTACAAGGACTGCACATAAACACAACATTTAATTTAAAAAGTAAATACGAAGGATAAAATGAATAAACCAGTTAGAAAAAGGATAAATGAAATAAAATTTGCATTACTTAGTCCTGAGAAGATTAAAAAACTTTCATCAGCAAAAGTGGTTACACCAGAATTATATGATATTGATGGATATCCTGTTGATGGAGGTTTAATGGATTTAAGAATGGGTGCTGTAGATCCAGGTGTAAGATGTAGGACTTGTGGTGGAAGAATAAAAGAGTGTTTGGGACATCCTGGAAGAATAGAACTTGCTCGTCCTGTAATCCATTTAAAGTATATTCCACTAATTGAAATGAATTTAAGGAGTTTTTGTACTAAATGTGGAAAATTAAAATTATCTGACAAAGAACTAGAAAAATATTCTCCTAGTGAAAGAGCAAAAAAAGCAAAAGACAAAAAGAAATGCCCTCATTGTGATGCTGAACAAGAAAAGATCAAACTAGAAAAACCCTCAAACTTTTATAGAGGAAGAAAAAGAATGTTTCCTATTGAAATAAGGGATATTTTAGAAAAAATCCCAAATGAAGAATTAGAAAAAGTGGGTGTAAATCCAAAGACAGTGAGACCTGAATGGGCTATATTAACAAACTTATTAGTTCCTCCTGTAACAGTAAGACCAAGTATTATTCTTGAATCAGGAGAAAGAAGTGAAGATGATCTAACACATAAACTATCAGATATAATAAGAGCCAATCAAAGATTATGGGAAAACCTTAATGCAGGTGCCCCAGAAGTAATTATAGAAGATTTATGGGACTTATTACAATTCCATATAACTACATTTTTTGATAATTCTGTGACAAGGATTCCTCCTGCAAGACATCGTTCAGGACAACCTCTTAAAACAATAACAGAAAGGATAAAGGGGAAAGAAGGAAGAATAAGAAAAAATATGGCAGGAAAAAGAGTTAATTTCTCAGGAAGAAGTGTTATTTCTCCAGAACCTTATATGGAAATTAATGAGTTAGGAGTTCCATATGATATTGCCAAGGTTGTAACTATGGCAGAAAGAGTTAATGATCTTAATATTGAAAAAATGAAAAAGCTAATTTCTAATAACGAAGTCTATCCTGGAGCTAACTATATAATAAGGCCTGATGGCAAGAGGAAAAAAATAACTGAAGAATTAAAAGAAGAAATAATAAATGAAATAGGTCCTGGATACAAAGTTGAAAGACATTTACAAGACGGAGATATTGTTCTTTTTAATAGACATCCGAGTCTTCATAAGGGAAGTTTAATGGCTCATTTTGCAAAAATTCTTCCTGGAAAAACATTCAAAATGCATCTTTCTGCTTGTCCTCCATATAATGCAGATTTTGATGGTGATGAAATGAACGTTCATGCACTTCAAACAGAAGAAGCAAGAGCAGAAGCAAAAATACTTTTAGATGTAAAACAAAATATATTCTCTCCAAAAAATAATGAAAATTTAACAGGGATAGAAGAAGATGCTGTTACAGGAAACTATATATTAGGAAATGAAAAACTATCAAGACAAGAAGCACTACAATTATTATACAAATCTGGTGTTGAAACATCTATATCAAAGAAAAATATTGACGGAAAAGAGATATTTTCAAAAATACTTCCAAAAGTAGACTTTAAAAATGATTCCTTTACAATTAAAAATGGTAAATTAGAAGATGGAATAATTGATGAAACAACTTTTGGTGAAGGAGAAGGAGAACTACTTAAAAAATTAGACAAAGATTTTGGAAGAGATGTAGCATTTGAAACAATGAAAAAAGCTTTTGATTTAGGAAAGAACTTTTTAACAAATCATGGTCTATCTACTTCAGCAAATGATTTTGATATTAGTGAAGATGTTAGAAAGAAAGGTGAAGAAATAATAAAGAAAGCAGAAAAAAAGACACAAGAAATAATAAAAAGCTATCACGACGGAACACTAGAAAAACTTCCAGGAAAATCATTAGAAGAATCCAGAGAAATAAAAATATTGCAAACCCTTAATGAATCAAGAACAAAAGTAGGAGATATAGTTAAAAAAGAATTTCCAGAAAACAACCCTGTTAACCATATGATTAAATCAGGAGGTAAGGGTAACATACTTAATATTACACAAATGGCTTCCTGTGTAGGTCAGCAGGCTTTTTCCGGAGGAAGAGTGGATATTGGTTATTCAGAAAGAACTCTTTCATTTTTCAAGAAAAATGATTTATCACCAGAAGCAAGAGGTTTTGTTAAAAACTCTCTTATAAGAGGTATGAGGCCTGATGAATTCTTTTTCCATTCAATAACAGGAAGGGATTCATTAATGGATACTGCCCTAAGAACACCAAAATCAGGGTACTTATATAGAAGGTTAGCAAACGCTCTTCAAGATATAAAAGTAGAATATGACACAAGTGTAAGAGATAGTAATAACAATATAATCCAATTTATCTATGGAGAAGATGGTTTAGATGTTTCAAAATTACACAAGAAAGGAAAGATAGATCCAGGAGAATCAATAGGAATAATAACTGCACAGTCTTTTGGTGAAGCATCAACACAAATGGTTCTAAACACCTTTCACATGGCTGGTGTTGCAGAAATGCAGGTTACTACAGGTCTACCAAGACTTATTGAAATCTTTGATGCAAGAAAGAAATTATCATCACCAAAAATGGAAGTTTTTCTTAATAAAGAACACAATAATGCAGAAGGAGCAAAAAGGATGGCTGAAAAAATCAGAGAAGTAAAATTAAAAGAATTATCTTCAGAAATAAGCACAGACCTTTCAGAGAAGAAAATTGAAATAAAATTAGATAAAAAGGGCCTTGACGAAACTGATACAACAACAAAGGAAGTAGTGGACAGATTAAAGAAACTCAATTATAAAATAAATGAAAGCAGAGGAAAAATAACAATGGATGCCTCTGAATTAGGATACAAGGAAATATACAAAACAAAAGAAAAATTAAAAGAAGTTTCTATTTCAGGTATTAAAAATATCGAACAAGTATTAGTTGTTAAAAGAGGAAAAGATTATGCAATAGCAACATTAGGTAATAATCTAAAGGATGTAATAAAACTAGAAGAAGTGAACCCTAACAAAACTTTTTCAAATGATCCTTATGAAGTTGAAAATGTGTTCGGTATAGAAGCTGCAAGAGAATTAATAATCTCTGAAATACAAGAAGTTCTTGATACTCAGGGTCTGGATATTGATAAAAAGCACTCTCTTTTAATTGCTGACACAATGACTAATTCAGGGACCGTAAGAGGAATAACAAGGATGGGTATTATTGCGCAAAAATCATCAATACTTGCAAGAGCTACCTTTGAAACACCAGTAAGACAATTTGTTAATTCCACTATAAAAGGAGATAGGGAAAAATTAAGAAGTGTTATTGAAAACATAATATTAAATCAACCAGTACCTGTTGGTACCGGTCTTCCTGGTTTATTAGTTAAAGTTATTGGTCCTTTGAAAAAAGAAAATTCCTTACTAAAAACTGCCGATTCAAAAACAGTTGAAAAGACAAATAAATAATTTTTCGAGGACAAATAATTTTTAAAAAGAAAAAGTTTTAAATAGGGTTCTTCAATAGAATTATCATGATGAAAACAATAAATATGAAAGAATTAATGTACCTTAATCTTTTTGAAAAAATTACAAAAGTAAGGACAAGATACTCTTTTAAATATAATGAAAAAATATTTTTTTGTGTACCTAAAAGATTTTTAAAACAAGCAGTGGGTGAGGATGCAAAGAATATTAAAAAAATAAATAAAATAACTGGAAAAAGAATAAGAGTTATCCCACAACCAAACCCCAATAGTAAACAAGAAATAAAAGAATTTATCAAAAGAATTGTTAATCCGATTGAATTTAGTGAAATTGAAATAGATGAAAAGGATATAAAAATAACTGCAGGAAGAATGAACAAAGCAGCATTAATAGGTAAAAATAAAAGAAGACTAAATGAAATGAACACTATTACTAAAGATTATTTTGGCAAAGAATTTAAGGTAGTCTAATTCTTGCATTATTCTTTACCACAACAAAATATAAATAAAAATATCTCCAACCAATATCATGTGTGGTATAATAGGATACATCGGATCAAAAGAGGCCAAACCCATTTTAATTAATGGTTTAAAAAGACTTGAATATCGTGGATATGATAGTTGTGGTATTTGTATTTCTCAAAATCCAGGATCAGAGGAGAATAGATTAAAAAATGTAAAAAATAAAGGGAGAATTTCTGATTTAGAAAAATCTGAAGAAATTAAGAATAATTATCTCCAAGGAAATATTGGTATAGCTCATACCCGATGGGCTACTCATGGAGAACCTAATAAAATAAATTCTCACCCTCATCTAGACTGTTCAGGTAAAATAGCAATAGTTCATAACGGAATAATTGAAAATTATAATTCAATAAAAAAATTCCTAAATGAAAAAGGGCATAAAATAATTTCAGATACAGATTCTGAATTAATTGCTCACTTAATAGAACATTTTTACAAAAAAGATTTAGAAGAAATTAAAGAAGAAAAAGAAAATAAAAATCCTAAAATTGAAACTGCTGTTAAAGAAGCTATGAAAATAATACAAGGAGCTTATGGTCTAGCTGTTTTACATAAAAACGAAGATAAAATCATTGCTGCTAGAAAGGGTTCTCCCCTAATTATTGGTGTAGGAGAAAATAAAAATGAAATGTTTGTTGCTTCAGATATTCCTGCTATTTTAGATTACACGAGAAATGTAATATATCTAAAAGATGAAGAAATCGCAACACTAACCTCAGAAAGTTATAATGTTCAAAAATTGAATGGTAATGGAGAAAGTGTAGTGAAAGATATTCATGAAATTGAATGGCAAATAGAAGAACTAGAAAAAGGAAATTTTAAACACTTTATGCTAAAAGAAATCTTTGAACAACCCACTTCTTTAGAAAACACTCTGAGGGGGCGTTTAAAAGAAAAAATAAAACTAACACTTAATCATGATTTTAATAAAATAAACAGAATAATTATAACTGCTTGTGGAACAAGTTGGCATTCTGCTTTAATAGGAAAATTCTTAATTGAAAATTTTGCAAGAATTCCTGTAGAAGTTGATTATGCTTCTGAATTTAGATATAGAGATCCTGTTTTACAAAACAATGACTTGGTTATAGGAATTTCTCAATCAGGAGAAACTGCTGATACTCTAGCTGCTTTAAGAGAAGCAAAATCAAAAGGCTCCCAAACAATGGGAATTGTGAATGTTGTAGGTTCAACAATAACCCAAGAAGTAGATTCTGGAGTATATATTCATGCAGGACCTGAAATTGGTGTTGCATCAACAAAGGCTTTCACATCACAAATTACTGCCTTAACAATCCTTGCATTATATATTAGACAAGAAAAAAATCTCCAAACAAATTCAAATGAGAATAATATTAAAGAAATAATAACTGAAATTATGAAAATTCCTGAAAAAGTTAAAAAATCCTTAGAAAAAGATAAAGAAATAAAATCTCTTGCTGAAAAATTTAAAGACAAACATCATTTTTTATATTTTGGAAGAGGTCTAAATTATCCTGTAGCTCTTGAAGGAGCATTAAAACTTAAAGAAATATCTTATATTCATGCAGAAGGTTATCCTGCAGCAGAAATGAAGCACGGACCATTAGCCTTAGTTGATGAGGATATGCCCTGTGTTTTTATTGCAACAAAAAATAATCTATCAGAAAAAATAATAAGTAACATGCAGGAAGTAAAGGCAAGAAAAGGAAAAATAATTGTGATAACAAATCCAGAACAAGAGCAAATAAAAGAACTTGCAGATTATGTGATTGAAGTTCCTAAAACAATGGACCACCTCTCTCCTATAATCAATGTTATACCCTTACAATTACTAGCCTATCACATAGCAGACTTAAGAGGCTTAAATGTAGATAAACCAAGAAATTTAGCTAAATCAGTGACAGTAGAATAAAAATAAAACTATTTTTATAAAAAACAAAACTACTTCTTTTTCTTGTAAACAAACCATACAATTAAACCAATTATTATAATGCCTCCAATCAGATATAAATACCAATAACTCTTTTCACTGGTTTCCTCTTCACCTGTATCCTCAACTTCTTCTTCCTGACCAGGTTCTTCTTCAGAAGGAATTTCTTCATTAATAGACTTATATTCTAATTCAACATTTTTAAACATTTCTTAAATTCTAATGTCCAAAATAAAATCATTCAAAAAACATGCTCTATGGTATTCTCTTTTACCTAAATCAAACCAAAAAACCAAAACACAATCAACACCAATCCTCCCCCAAATAAACAACCAGCCATTTTCCCTAAACATGTAGACAAAGCTGTTCTTAAATTATCAATTTTATATTCTCTTTGATGTTCTGCAATATTTCCTTCAAACAGACCTCCAATACCATCTGTAATTGTATTTCCTGCGACACCTCCTACAATGGCTCCAAAAACTCCTGCAAAACTAGCCCCTATAACTGCTGCCAGAACTAAAACCCCGTTATCAATTGCTCCAAAAACAATATCAGGACCCACTGCTTTAAGAGGAATTTTATAAAATCTTAACATTAACAAACTTAACCCTCCCATTCCTAAAAAAAGAGGACCTACTAAATCACTTCTGTCAACAAAATAAGCACTAACAGCGATAACAACTACAGACAAAACCAAATAAGCAGTCAAAGCCTTGATAAAACCATAAATCCTTAGTTCTTTAGGTTTGAGTTTTTCTAACTTTTTAAATTTCTCCTGCACCTTTTTTTTCATATATTTAATAAAACAAGCAACATTTAAAAACTTTATACAACTAATAAAAACAATTAAAAAATCAAAATAAAAATGGCATCAAAAAAAAATAAAAATAAGAAAAAAGATGAAAAAGAAGGATTATTTATTCCTGCAGGAATTTTCCTTGGGATGGGGTTTGGTTTTTTATATAATCAATTAGTTGCAGGTTTATTTATAGGTCTTGGAGTCGGGTTTGTATTGTTTGCTATAACAAGTATTATCTCAAACAAAAAGAAAAACTAATCTATAAAATGAAAAAAGAGGAAAAGAGAAAGAAAAATATTTTCAAAATAAAAGTATTTATAATATGTTTATTGATTATTTTTTCTGTTGGGTTTCTTGGTAGTTTATTTACTTCTGGCAACAGTGATAGTCAATGGTATGATTCAGTAAAACCCTCTATAACTCCTCCTAGTTATTGGTTTCCAATAGTATGGAATATTATTTTTTTACTAATTGCAATATCCTTATATATTTCATGGATAAAAATTTCAAAAATAAAAAATAAAAAACAAAGGCAAAAAAATAAGAAAAAAATAATTCTTGTATTTGGAATAAATTTTATCCTTAATGTTTTATGGAGTTTGCTGTTTTTTGAGTTAAGAGTAACTAAAATTGCTTTTTTTGAATTAATAATCTTCTTAATATCTATTTCTCTTATGATTTCTATGACAAAAAAAATAGATAAAACCTCTTCTTTATTACTCATACCTTATTTATTATGGGTAAGTTTTGCAGGGGTTTTAAATTTCTTAGTTGCATTTTAACTAAAAGATATCTTTTTATATTACAAATTCCTTAAAATAATAAATAAAAAGGAGGTGTAAAATGACAAAAGATACTTTAGGACTTATTGCCTGGATTTTGGTAATAATTGGTGCACTTAATTGGGGTTTAGTTGGAATCTTTAACTTTGATTTAGTTGCAGCAATTTTTGGTGATATGAGTGTTGCATCAAGAGTTGTTTATATACTTGTAGGTGTTGCAGCTTTAATAGGAATAATCCAAAAATCCAAAAAATAATTTTAAATAATCAAATTTAGTTCTTTTTGTTTTTTATTTTTAAAACAAAGAAGCAAGAACCAGTAATTAGTTTTTTTTAATTAAAAACCTTTGTCACCATTTGAAAAGAGAAAACCAGATTTCTTATTATCTCTTATATAGATTATATAACATAAAAATATAAAAAGCCTATACAATTTTTTTAGGTATGGGAAAAAAGGGAGTGCCTGAAATTCTCGAGGAGAGATTGCTAATTGAAGAAGAGGATAAAAAAATCCTTAAGGCTATAAATGATCTCTCTTCATTTGATACAGGAAATCTTTACATATATGGAAATGACCAGTTTAGAGAGATACCTACAATTAATCAGATTTCTAAAAAAATCAAAATCTCTCAAGAAAAGATAAAACAAAGATTAGAAAGAATAAGAAAAACATGGAATATTCCTGAACCAAAAAACCTCCCCACCAATAGAGGTATTTATGATAAAGAAGATGCTTTAATAAGTGCAATCCATAATCAGGATAAATTAAGAAAAAACGAAAAAACAAACAAATACAGAGTCCCAAAAATACACTTTTTTAATTCTGAATTAGGAACTGGAACACTATATGCAAACAATAAAGCAATGGAAGGAGAAAGATTATTTAGAGATGCTATGGGATTAAATAACAAAATAAATAGTTATCACATACAAGGTATCATGCCTGAAATAAATTTAATGTTTGGTAAAGCAAAACAACAAAGAACAATACAAACAGGATTAAACAAAACAGGCAAGGAAAGAGATCAAAGGGAAATAGAAAAAATAGAACAAATACTCGATATTTCTAACCATGAAATGGAAAAAAGAGATTGGAAAAATCTTGAAAATTACGTTATAAATACTATTGATTCTGCAGAAGAAGCAGCAAAAAGTGTAGGAAAAGAATTGGGGGACTTATTAAAAGGTATTAATGAGAATGTTCCAATTCATTTATACTGGACATATAAAGATGATTCAAATTTAAGTGAAGAAGAAGATATGCTTATTGCTTCAATGAGAAAAATACAAAATAGGATGAGGAGAGCTACAAAAGAATTACCAATATTAAAAGAAAAATATTCTAAATTAAAAAGAGAAGCAGCAGAGAACTATGTTGAAAAAGAAATAACAAAAAACCTATACAACTACCTAGTTAAAGATATTGGAGAAAATCAAAACAACAGCAATAATTCAAAAAAGAATAATAACTCACAAAAAAAACAGGAATTTTTTGAAAATATAAATAAATTTTTTGGCAAAAACAAAATAAAAAAACCAAAAGAAAGCAAAGGACTGAAGACAAAAGTAAGAAGGGGTTATTTTGAAATATTGCAAAGAAAACAAGACCCAGATAGCAAGCAAAGTTTTGAAAATATTTACAATGAAACAGTTGAAAAACTTTTACCAGGAGTTTTACCAGAAGAAAAAAGGCCCTATTCAACACTAAAACAAATTGAAAAAATCAGAGAACAAAAAGAAAAGAAATTAGAAAATATATACAAAGAAAAATACTCTCTTGAAGACAAAATTTCAGAAGAAGAGGGGTATTCTAATGCTATCTTAACTGAACAAATGGAAGGCCATTCTTGGTTTACACATAAGATAGCAATCAATCCTACAGAAGCGAAGGTAGTTGAAATGTTAAAAAAATCTAATTATAAATCCCTTTATGAAGATATTTTAATCCCAGAAGTCAAAAAAAATGTAGGAAAAGACCTTAATATAAAATTACATACTGATAGAGAGATAAGTGTTTATGTTCCTGATCCAGAAACAATTTATAAAGATAAAAATAAAAATCCTTCTGAAGATGAAGATTTAGAAGACGGAACAATAATAACATCTCTTCCAAGAACAAATAGGCAACGTTCAAATGAGCCTTTATTAGAAAGTTTTGCTGAATTACAAAAATTCCAAAAAAACAAATTAGCAGAAAGACAAAAACAACAAAAAAAGAAACCAAAAAAATATAAAGACTTCGATAAAAGAGAATTTTCTTTTTCAAAAATATACTGGACAAGTTATGGATCAGATGGATTTAGACATCAGCCCAAATTTGAAAAAGCTCCTACAAGAATAAAAGGGGAATATAGATTAGATCCCAAAGTGATTCACTTTCTTAAAACCCCTACAAGACATGACACAAAAAAACTAGGGGAATTAATGACCAAAGGGAATAAAGGGACGTGGGATGGTAAAAGGCTTGAAAAAGGGGGAACAACAACAGGAAATGTTTTATATATAGAACATCCAGACCAAAGTGAAGAAGTTATGTTTTTAGATGATAATTTTTATGAAAAAATAGAGGAACAGCATGGAGAAGAAGTAAGGAAATCAGAAAACAAAATTTCAGAATTAGAAGATAAACTAAAAACAACAAAAATAAACAAAAGCAAACAAGAATTAAGAAAAGAGATTAATGCTGAAAAGAAAAAAATAAAACAAACATATGAAAAAATAAAACCAGATATGAAAAACATTTTTTTAGCTAATGATATCCATGCAGGTTCTGAAACATGGCCTGGAAGACCTTCAAGTATTGATTCTACAAGAGGTTCACAACTAGCTGCATTGCAATCAATTGGGATTAATAATTTTACTTATTCTATGATAACAGAAGCTCTTCATGGAACTTTAAGCTTTAGAGCATATGATTCAAAAAGAACAGGGCATGAAGAAGATCCTTTATCATTTGAATTAAAAATGAAAACACTTAACAAAAAATTAACAGAAAAAAAGACACCTATGAAAGAAATATCACAGTACCAGTATTATTTATCAAAAGAACAAAATGATGCAAGGCCTACCTTCCAACAATCACAACAAAAAGCAATATTTAGAAATTCAGTAAAACCTGTTTTTGATGAATTGCTTGAAAATGACGTAAGTGTGTTCATAGGTGCAGGGAATCATTGGCAAGGAGGGGAAAGAGGAAAAAATGATGAAGGAGAAATACTTACAAATATGTTTGATAGAAAATATCAAGACAGAGGATTAATATATAATCCTCCTGCAGAAGGTAATGATTTTTCTTTTAGACCTGTTAAATTGCCTAGTAATGAAGGGTATGATATAACTGCTCTAATGACTCATAAAATGCAATCAGGAAGAACAGAAATAAGTAAAATGATGAGTCAGGCAGTTGGAACAAAAGAAGACGCATTATTCGCAATAACTGCAGACAGACATCATCCAGGAATGATTTCTGAAAGAAATAAATTCGGGGTATTAGATACAGGAAAACAGTCGATGATAGAATACGCAAATAAAATAGGAAAAGAAAGTTCTGTAAGAGGTTCAATGACAGTCAAATACGGTATGAATAGAGAATTACTTTATTCTGGAAGATATTTTCTTGATAATGTTACAGATGACATAATAGGATGGAAAGAAAGGGCTGGGATTTTAAAAAGAGCACATAGTTTAATAGAAGAAGAAGTAAAAAACACAAGTTTTAGAACAGAGAAAAAAAGAATGGATTATATGATTGAAAAAAATAAGGAAAAATACCAAAATAACAAATAGATTAACAAACATCACATAAAACATACTCAAATGAATTCAAAAGTATTTCAGATAATGAATGAACACATTGGGAAACTAAAAAATCTTGAAGTACCAATAGAAAAGCCCAATGGAGAAATAATGAAAAACAGCCCTTTTTTTTCTTCTATTTACCTTCAAAAAAGAGAAAATTACCAAATTGAATTATTAAATGGAAGTGTTCTTAGTTATAAAGAACCTGAAAAAATGTCTCCTTATCTTGGAAGAACAGAAATGAGGATGGGACATCCAAAAAAAGGAGGAAGTGTCTCATATCAAGAATTCTATCTACCCCAAAATCTCCAAAAAATTCCTTGTAAAGAAGAACTAGAATTTGCATCAACAAATGCTTTTTGGGAAAGTGCAAAAGATCTAGAAAGAAAAATATCAGATACTTTTGGTAAACCTAAAGAAGACATGAAAGAAGACTTTGTTTATTTTTCACAAGAAAAACCAAAAACCTATTTTCAAGAAGAAACTTCTCTAGATACAAAAAATATTGAAAATTTTACCAAAGAATTAAATAAAATTTCTAAAGATATTAAAAAATACAAATTAATTGAAAATGTTGATATAAGTTTTGGAATAGATAAAGAAAAAAAATATTTTATGAATTCTCAGGGTTCTAAAATTTTCCTAAATAATAAATTATATAAATTAAAATTTGAATTAACAGCAAAAGATGAAAGAAATAAACTAGTCCCTCATTTCTTTAGTCTATATACAAAAAAGATTCCTAATATAAATAATATAAAAAATCAAGCATATCAAACCTTAAGAGAATTAGAAGAAATCTTAAAATGTCCTGTTGAAAAAGGAGGTGTATTTCCAACTATACTTGATTCTGATAATACTGGTTTTTTATTTCACGAGGTCGTAGGTCATTCTTTAGAGGCTCACAGAATAAAAGAAAATGAAGACGAAGAATCAAATATATTCAGAGATAAGTTAGGAGATAATATAGGGCCAGGCTTCATAAATCTATGGGACAATCCAAAATTAAGTTCTTTTAATGGTAAAAGTCT
>Ga0102934_1001688_pt1 | contig 15467 bp, 16 predicted proteins | sample SalPonR2_A_D1_MG_FD_78175 | JGI IMG/M metagenome (GOLD analysis project Ga0102934, IMG submission 78175) | Salt pond soil microbial communities from South San Francisco under conditions of wetland restoration - Salt Pond MetaG R2_A_D1_MG | ecosystem: Environmental > Aquatic > Marine > Intertidal... | reverse complement strand
TGCCGTCTTTCAAGATCGCTTCCCGCTCTTCGCGTCTGCGCAGCACGTAGGCCAAGGCGATAGCAAGCGCCAAGATCCCACCGGCCCAGATGGCCGCGAAAGTTACATGGGTTGCACCGGCGAGCATCATCAGCCAAGTCGGGCTGGTCGTGATCGTGTGCCCGTCGAAGGCGTAGGAGACGATGATCGCGCCACTGAGGACCCAGATGAACGGCGAGCCGTTCATCATGTCCGGGACCACAGCCAAACCAAGGCCGGCCGCCAACCGCAAGACCGCGGCCATGATCAGGTTCCAACTACCGCCACCGGCGAACTGATTGATGAGATCGATCAAGGCCCCAGCTGCGGCGATTGCGCCGGCAATGCGCATCAACTGCAACAGGTACCGACCGACCCACGTCATCCGGGGGCTGGCTACGAAGGCGACGAATATCGCCGCTCCCCATCCGATGATCAGCCCCAGATTGGTGATCGCGGCGGCGATCGATGCGACCAAACCACCACCGCCGCTGCCTTCGGCTTCAGCTGCGGCGAGTTGATCATCGAGGGTTCCGGCCCCCTGCTCGACCTGGCCGGTATCGGCGACCTCGGTTTCCAGCACGACATCACCGACCCCGAAGCGCACCACCCCGCGGATCGTGTGACCGTCGGCTGCCTCGGCTTGCCAGATCACGCCGTAGACGCCCTCGTCCAAGGACAGGGCCGGCTCGAGGAGCCACACGCTGCCATCGTCTACTTCGAGGGCTTCGTAAATGAGTTCGGTGCCGTCGTCGTCTAGGAGCCTGGTCTCGGTTTCGTTCAAACCGATGGGGTCGGAGAAGCTCAACTCGATCTCGGTGACGGGCGCGGGCACGGTTTCACCATCGCCGGGGACCGCGCCTTCGAAGGTGGCATCGGCCCGGGCACCGGGCGCCGCCATCAGCACCGCTATCCAGGTGGCCACGAGGATGGTGAGAACCAGCGCAATACGCGGGGAAGGCAGGCGCAGGCTCACCCCTGCACTGTAACGGTGGGGCGCCGAGGCCTCTAGCGAGATTCCCGGCGCAGCGCCGCCGCGGTCAGGGCTTCGCTGACCGCACCAGAGAGCGCGAAAGCGCTCATCGCCCACCCACGGGCGGGCGAGACCTTGCCCTCGACGGCAACCACCGCGAAGGCGATGGCATCGGAGGCATCGCTGATGCCCTGAGCAGCCACCCAACCGTCGACCGGTCGGCCTGTTCGCCACGCATCGAGGGTGCCCAATCCGATGGCGATCTCCCGTGCGCCGGCCAGACGGGCGATCCAACCGGCCCGTTTGGCTTCCTCCTGCGCCATACCCAAGGCCTTGCCCAGTCCTGCCGGGTTGACGATCATCCCGGCTCCGATCACCAATCGGGTGATGCCGAGTGCGGGAACGACCGAGGAGGGAACGGGTTTCATGCTTCGACGCTAGCGGGGCCGGGGGCGTCTCACCAGCCGAAGGTTCCCGGCCCACCCTTGAACGGACCGGTCACCTTGCTGGTGATCCACCCGCCGTAGAAGTCACCCGGTTGGGATGCAACCTGCTCGCCATCGACGGTGATTCGATCCATCAGCGCCGGATACAGCGCCACGTGATCGCGCAATTGGGTGAAGGTCGAGGTGGGATCCGGGTAGTGCCAGGCAGCGCGCTGGGCGATCGCGCCGCTCGGGGCCACGATGTCGAAGTACTGTGCCCGCCCCTTCCACTCGCACAGGCTCGAGCCACTGCAAGGGACCAGGCTGCCTTCGACGAAGGAACTCATCGGCAGGTAGTAGGTGGGCGGATGGCTGGTCTCCAGCACCCGGAAGGCACGATCGGTACGCGCGATGACTTCACCGCCGAAGGTGACCTCGATGTCCTCGGTGACTGGATCGAGGGCCGGGGGTCGGGGGTAGTCCCATACCGATTCCGTCGTCGTGTCCATCTGCCGCTCCTCTTGCCCATTCGATAGTTGAAGGCTAAACTAAAGGCCCCGATCGAGGAGGCCCCATGCCTGCCGTAACCGCCGACACCGTGACCCTGCCCCGCGTGAGCGTGGCACCGCAAGCCACCTTGCGCACGGTGAAGACGGTCACCAACGCTCCCCAGGGATACGAAGGTGAAGGCTTTCCGGTCCGACGGGCGTTCGCCGGGGTCGATGCATTCGACCTCGATCCGTTCATCCATATGGATCAGATGGGCGAGGTGGAATACGCACCGGGTGAACCCAAGGGCACCCCGTGGCATCCGCACCGCGGCTTCGAGACCTTCACCTACCTGATCGACGGGCAGTTCCTGCACCAGGACAACCACGGCGGCGGCGGCACCAGCCTCGAGGGCGGCACCCAGTACATGACCGCCGGCGATGGCATCTTGCACATCGAGACGCCGCCGGAGCACCTCGTCGAGTCCGGCGGCTTGTTCCATGGGCTTCAGTTGTGGATCAACCTTCCCACCGAGAAGAAGCGCATCGACCCGCAGTACCAGGATCTGCAGGGCGAGGAACTCACCATGATCACCAGCGCCGACGGCGGCGCCGTGCTGCGCGTGCTCGCCGGGGAGATCGACGGCCACGCGGGGCCGGGTATCTCGCACACTCCCCTGGCGATCGCGCATCTCACGCTGGCTCCCGGTGCACAGATCGACATCCCGTGGCGTAGCGACTTCAACGCCCTGGCCTACACGCTCGCCGGCTTCGGTGCTGTGGGCGCCGAACAGCGGCCCGTGCAAACCGGTCAGATGGCCGTACTCGTCAACGGTGATTCGTTGCGCGTCAAAGCAGCCGATCAGCAGGAGTCGCGCTCGCCCAACTTGGAGATGTTCATCATCGGCGGACTACCCCTGCGCCAGCCCACCTTCCAGTACGGGCCGTTCGTGATGAGCACCAAGTCCGAGGTGATCGAAGCCTTCGAGGACTTCCAGGCCGGCCGCTTCGGGCATATCCCCGCCGACGCCATCCAGCCCCACCGTACGACGGGCTAGTTCCCGGGGAGTAGTTCCGGTGAACTAGTTCCAACGCGCTCGAACGTTCCGCTCAGTTCTTCTGCGGCGGCCCACCCGGTGGATCCTCTCGCTGCAGTTCCCGCTTGTAAGCCAACCAGGCCTGGGTCTCGGGGTCTTCCTCAAGCCTTACCCGTTCCGCGATTTCCTTCGCCTCGGCTTCGGCCTCGAAGCGTGCGGCACGTTCGCGGTAGTGCCGACCGATCCAGTTACTGAAACTCCCGTGCTTGCGGTAGCGGTTCCACACGATGATCGCGAAGATGCCGATGATCGGCCACTGGATCATGTACGCCAAGGAGTGGTCCACGCCGGACTGCCAACGGTGGTATTGGTTGATGGTGGCGTAGATGGATAGGGCCACGAAGGCTACGAGCGGGATGTGTAGCGACACGACGTCTTTCCATCGACTCCTCGAAGCGCCCTGCTCTGTCGATTCGACCTGCTCGCTCATGCCTGCATCACCTCCTCCACCTCTTCTTCCTTGCCGCGTGCAACGGGCCGGGCACCTATCGCCAATACACCCCACAACAAGGCGGTGACCAGCGCCGTCGTAACACCTAATCCTCCGGTAAGCCCTCGTTCATTCCACCACGCGACGAGGGGCACTCCTGCGGCGACGATGACCAGCGCGGGGATCGCGCGACGATCACTCATGACGGTCCAGAACAACAGACCCAGCACGATCAGCATGACTGCGAGGAAGAGCGCGACGAGTTGCTGATTCCCAGCCCCTGCGCGGGCCACCGTGGAGACCACAACCATCCCGACCACCACGAGGACGGCCACTGACTCCGGGTACTCGCGAAGCACGTGCGGAGTGCTCGGCCACCGGTGGGCTGGCACGACGCTGCGCACGGCGAGCGGTATCGCCAGTGTCAGCAGGCCGATGGCTGCGAAGGTGGCTGGATCAGAGGCGATCGGCACTCCAGGTGGCGCCGTCCGCGCTAACGCAACAGACAGCCCGAATGCCGCACCCATCCACGCTAACTCCCACACGCTCAATTGCACCAAGAGCCGTCTGTTGTTGCCGTCGTCGTCGTATCGCCGAGATAGATCCTGGCGTTGACGCCAGCCGAAACCGATAAGCACGATCACGATCGAGATCTTCGCCAAGATGACCGCCCCATAGGTGCTGGTGATCAGCGAGGACACCCCATCGAGTCGCAGGGAGGCGTTGATCAATCCCGATTGCACCAACACGATTACGCAGATCAGCGCAACCACGCTGAAGCGCCGCAACACGAGGGCGGCCTGCGGAGCAGATCGGCGCACGTAGTCCACGGTTGCCACGAGCCCCCCGACCCACACCGATGCGGCAATGACGTGCAGGCCCAAGCTGATGGTGGCCGAGGAGTGGCCTTCGTCGATGCCGGAATGTCCGGTGAAGCCGGGTAAGAAGGTCGCGACCATCGCCGCCAGCGCGATGATGATGCCCGTCACGCGGCCGAGGACCACCCACGCCAGGATCGCGATGAAGGCCACGATCAGGAACTGGATGATGATGACGCGTCCGAGCGTGGTCTGGGTCAGCAACGACCAGATAATGGTGGGGTTGAGGGAATCCGAGACAGGCAGCGCGAGCACCTCGGAGACGGTGAAGACCGACTGCACGAGCAGGGCAGCTAGCCAGACCAACGCTGCTAGGGATGCGTTCCGACCCGAGCGTGGGTCCGGCCGTGGCGCCAACACCCCGCCAACAAACGCGAATCCGACCGTCAACGCCGTGGCGATATCGCGCACCCAAAGATCCAACGGAAGCGACCACAAGGTGGCGAGCGGCACGACCGGAAGGCCGGGAATGTCCTGTTCGCTCAGTGCACCAAGGCCCCACAGCACAAGCAGCAACACCGGTACTCCGGCGAGTAGCGGGGCGACGAGAGACGGCTGACGCTGCTTGGACTGAACGACCGATGAAGTAGTGGCCATTGGCTAACTCTGCTGCTGGAACGTCCCGAAGATCGCCGGATCGAGATTGGGGCTCTCGACCATGAAGGACGTGCAGATCGCTCCGAGCAGGAACGCGATGCACAGCCACACCATCCAGTAGCTCAGGATCTGCGGCTGATAGTGCACCGCCTGGGAGACCAGGCCCTTACTGGTACGGATGAGCATGCCCAACTGCAGGAAGATCAAGATCAGTAGGTTGAAGATGTTGCTCGCACATAACAGCAAGACCGCCGATGCGTAGGCGCCGTCACCCGCAGCGAAGGGGAAGGTACTGATTTGGATCCACTGTGCCACCAGCGCACCGACCGCGACGACGAGCGCCGCCCCCGTTCCCACCACCATGCCCGCGTGGTTTCCGCGCTTGAGCTCGCGATAGCCGAACCACATCGCCAGCGTGGAGATGATCACCAACCCGAAGATCGCCCAAAATGGCCATTCGACCGCGAAGGATGCCGTCGGCGGCGATGAGGGCAGACTCTGGTCGGTCTCCGAGCCGGTGAGCGAAGCGCCGGGTGGGGCCCAGCCCCCGTTGACGTTGAGCGACCACAGGTATGAGTAGGCGATGATGATGGCGATGGTGCCGGCTGCATCCATCACGATCAGCGTCCACAGACCGGCTTTCGCGCGCCGCGCGATAGTGCTGATCGGCTCCCCGGTGGTGGGGTACCTCGGCTGCTCCTTGCCAGGCGACTTCGGCTGCTCGGGCTTGGCTTGAGCGGTGCTCATCGGCTCCCCACCTCTTCCGGGTGCAGATCTTGGTCGGCTTCTTGCAGTTCCTTCTCATACGGATCCGGGACGCCGTAGTTGTATGGCCTCTCGGTGACGACCGGCAGCACCGCGAAGTTCTCCAGCGGTACGGGGGTGGGAGTCTGCCATTCCAGTGACTTGGACCCGAACGGGTTGGCTGGGGCTTTGTCGCCGCTGATCCACGACGAGACGACGGCGCCGGCGAAGATCAACATGCCCAAGCCGATGATGTAGGCACCAATCGTGGAGATCCAGTTCGGGGCGTTGAACAAACTGTCGAACTGCAGCACCCGACGCGGCATTCCCTGGAGTCCGGCAACGAACATCGCCATGAAGGTGATCTGGAAGCCGGTGAAGGCGGTCCAGAACCCGATGGAGGCCGTGCGCTCGTCGAGCACGCGTCCGGTCATCTTCGGGAAGTAGAAGGCCAGTCCCGCCATGGCCCCGAAGAGCCCGGCTCCCATCAGCATGTAATGGAAGTGCGCGACCACGAACATCGTTCCGTGCATGTACTGATCCACCGGCACGTCCGATAGATAGATACCGGTGACGCCACCGATCATCTTGTTGAAGATGACCGCGTACACAGCCATGATCGGCAGTCGCGTCCAAACCAGTCCGCGCCACATGGTGCCGATGACGACCAGCACCAAGAAGCCGACCGGGATCGAGATCATCTCCGTGGAGAGCATGAACGGGTAGTTGGCCGCCGGCGCCCAACCGGTCATGTACATGTGGTGGGCCCACACCAAACCGCTAAGTGCGACCACTCCGACGATTCCGGCAACCGCGAAGTTGAAGGAGAACAACGGCTTGCGCATGAAGACCGGCATCAACTCGAACAGCACCACGGTGCCCGGGATGATGATGACGTACACCTCAGGGTGCCCGAGCAGCCAGAACAGGTTCTCGTAGAGCCACACGCTGCCGCCCTGGAGCGGATTGAAGAACGAGGTGTTCCAGATCCGGTCGGTCAGCGCCATGATCTGCGAGTACTGGAAGAAGGGGAAGGCGTACAGGCCCATGAGCGCTGCGCCGAAGATTCCGTACACGAAGATCGGAGTGCGCGACCAGGTCATGCCCTTGGCTCGCATCGTCAGTGCGGTGACCATGAGGTTCACGCTGGCTACGCCGGTCGAGATGGCGAAGACGATGATCGTCATCTGGTAGCCGAGCATCGCCGGTGGGCCTTGCGATGCCAAGGGCTGGTACACCGACCAGCCGTCCTGGATGCCACCGGTGAACAGCGTGCTGACCAAACACAGCGCAGCGACGACGACCAGCCACAGGCTGAGCGCGTTGAGCCGGGGGAAGGCCATATCCCGTGCACCGATCATGATCGGCATGATGAAGTTCGCGATCGGTCCCATGACCGAGATGATCATCGCGATGATCATGGCGATCCCGTGGGTGCCGATCATCGAGTTGTAGAAGGCCGGTGAGAAGACCTCGCTCCAGGTCACGCCGAGCTCGGTGCGAATCAGCATCGCGAGGAGACCGCCGAATCCCAGGATGAAGGCGAAGACCACTAGGTACTGGACGCCTACCACCTTGTGGTCGGTGGTGAACTTGAAGTAGCGCTTGACTCCGAGATCCTTGCCGGCCATGTACTCCGCATCGGCGTGGGTCAGGTCCCGGCCGAACAACCAGCGGATGGGGCCGACGAAGGCACCGATGCCGACCGAGAAGCCGATCGTCCAGCCGACCAGGATCGCCAAGTAGACGATGTCCGGGGCAACCGGAGCGAAGGTGACGGTCGAGGCACCCGATGGCACGAGGGCATTGGCCACGAATCCTGCGATCGCGGCCAAGCCGATACCCCCGACGAGGGCCGTGCCCATATTGAGCCGACGCATGATGCCACCGGGCTTGCCGTACTGCCTCGGCTGTGGGACCTCATCGCCGAAGACGGTTGCGGTCTGGGTGATCGTCTCGGTGCTCATGCGGTTCTGCCTCCACCCATCTCGCGCATAACTGATTCGAAGGTTTCGCCTTCCACCACCTCGACGGATGTCTCCATGTAGGCGTGGTGCATGCCGCACAACTCAGCGCATCGCAGGTTGAAGGATCCGAGCTTGTTGGGTGTGACGCCGGTTTGGGTGATCGCACCCGGGTTCGCGTCGATCTTTACGCCTAGCTCCACGAGCCAGAAGTTGTGGATCACGTCTTTCGAGGTGACGTTGAAGTACACCGGCCGATCCTTGGGCAGGTAGAGCACCTCGGTAGTGACCCCATCGTGCTGCGGATACTCGAACGTCCACACCCACTGCTGGCCGGTAACGTTCACGATCACCGATTGTTCGTCTCCGGGCTGTTGATCCGCGGAGATAGTGCCGTAGGAATTGCTGGTGATCTGGGCAAGCTCGATCAGACCCCAGACGACCAGGAAGAAGGCGAGCACGCTGGACATCGTGGTCCACAGCACTACCCCGATGGTGTTGGTGCGGATAGCCGGGCTCTCGTCTTCGGGGATCTGGTCGCCCTTGTACTTGCGCCACTTGAGCAGGCTGTAGACGAGAACCGCGTAGACGAAGGCCACGATCGGCACCGAGACCAGCGTGAAGACGAAGACCGTCTGCTCGATGCCCTCCATGATCTCCGAGGCTGGCGCGCCGGTGGCCCGCATCGGGATGAGGATCAACCAGGCGACGGGCAGCAGCAAGATGCCCAGCAAGATCGTCAGGCCGACGATCCCCTTCGCATACGGACGCTTGAGCCAATTGCGAACCCGGTGCATCGAAGGCGGTCGGTTGGTCGGCTCCTCGGGTTCGTCTGGCGGACCCGAGGGTCGGGTGTCCATCGTCGTCATGCCACCACCTCGAAGGTTCCACCCATCCAGCCGCGGGTCTGCATAGCGCCGCCGAACTCCTGGTACATGTCACCGCACGGGAACTGGCAGTTCCACACGTACTTACCCGGATCACCTGTGATGAATGTGACTTCCACACGCTGCGGCTTCTCGGCGTATCCGTACTTATCCATCTTGGCTTTCGAATCATTGATGGGCAGCGGGACGTTCAAGAAGAACTCCGATTCGTTCGCCTCCGGATACTGGTGCACCGTGAAGGTGTGCGTCGCCTCGGTTGCCTTGATCTTGTCGACCGACTTGCCGTTCCAGTTCATCGTGCCGTCCATGGTCCCGTGGACCTCGGCGAAGAAATCGTTGTAGATCTGGCCCATCGGACCCCCGTATTGCAGGAATGTGATCGTGACAGCCGAATTGGCCGGCACCTCGATACTGCTCGAGGGCCAAAAGAACGGCTGCTCGGACAGCAGGTCGCTTTGCATTGCCGATGTGGTGCGGGGACCTGGCACCTTCTCCGACGTACTCGGATAGATGGCCAGTTCCAACTGCGCGTGCGGGAGCTCGCCCTGCGGCGTTTGCATGGTGCCTGACACTTCGGCTGTCAACGTGGCCGGCTCCCGTTCATTCCACCAACTGAACAGACCGACCCCCACCACGATGCCGACCCCCACCAGCACGGTCAGGACGGTCACCAGGACCCGCTTCACGCTTTCCCCTTTCTAGGGCGTCGTCCGCAACGAAGAATTTCTGAACGGTATTCACCACATCTCGGCTATGTCAACCGTACCGATCATGTGTTGACTAAACAGTCGATCGAGAAAAGAACTAGGTGAACGATCCGTAATCTTGTGAAGAAAAGAACAAGCGGCAGGGAGGCCGTGAACCTTTGCATATGGTGGGGGGATGAACGGCGTAACCCCGGCGAGCGGGGCGATCGACCTCGATCTGTTCGTTCTGGCCAACCTGCTAGCGCTGGTCGTGATCTACGTGTGGGCCGCAAGGCGAGCCTCCGGAGGATGGTCGCTTGGACCGACGATCGCCTTCTTCGGCGCGATCGCGGCTCTCGCCCTCGCCTACCTCGGGCCGTTCGGCGCCTGGGCCCACGACGCCTTCTGGGCGCACATGGGTCAGCACTTGCTGGTCTTGATGATCGCCGGCCCGCTGCTGGTCTTGTCTTCTCCCGTTCGCCTTACCTACGCAAACCTCGGGCGGGTCGGTCGGCAGCGCCTGATCAAAGTCTTGCGGTCACGTCCCATGGAGATCGCGACCAATCCGTACTTCGGCTGGTTCCTGTTCGCGACAGTGCTGCTGGGATCGCACACGCAACTGGTAATGAATTGGGCGCTGATCAGCCACGACGCCATGGAGTTCGTGATCCGGCCGATCTATCTGATCGCAGCTTTGCTCTTCTACTACCCGCTCATCGGTTGCGATCTGATCGCGAAACGTCCGCAGCCGAGTGTGCGCTTGATGTCGCTGGGCTTGATGATGATCCCGGAAACCACGCTGGGCATCATCATCCACTTTGCGCCCGTTCCGTTGTACTGGCCTTACGAAATCGCGGCCTCGGCCTACGGCATCGATGTCATGACCGATCAAAAATTCGCCGGCGCACTTATGTGGGCCCTCGCGATGGTGCTCGACGGCATGTGGATGATGGTCGCTGCTATCGAATGGTGGCGGGACCAGGAAAAGCTAACCCGCCGATTGGAGCGTCAGGAAGCACGTGAGTCGGCCGCAGCGTGAAACGCATTAGTCCCATCGCCGTCGTCGCGACCGCGATTCTCGCTCTCTCCGGCTGCAGCCTGCTCTCCCCCACCGAGGAGACATTGATTCCGGTCGGCGCTGGTGAGATCAGTACCGATCCAGGTATCGGTATGACCGTGATCCCCGCCGATGAACGCGGCGAACCGCTGGACATCTCCGGAACGGACTTAAGCGGAGACGATCGCTCTCTCGCCGATTCCCGGGGCGACATCACGGTGGTCAACGCCTGGGCGACCTGGTGCGCCCCATGTCGGGCGGAAAAACCCGAGTTCTCCGAAGTTGCGCGGGAATTCGACGGCCAAGGTGTCCAGTTCATAGGCCTCAACGTCCAAGATGAAGCCGAGGCTGCGCGGGAGTTCACGGCGCAAACCCCCTATCCGAGCATTATCGACGAGGACGGTTCCCTCCTGTCTCGAATCCCCGATGTTCCCCCTCGGGCGCTCCCGGTGACCGTGATCTTGGACCGCGAGGGACGAATCGCGGTTCGCATCGTGGGACCCATCGTGCTCGGCACGTTAGACGACACCATTCGTAGCGTCCTTGCACAGGAAGCCACGCGCTCCTCCTGAGCCTGGTAGAAACATCGCTCGTGGAACTCACCGGCGTCTACGTCCCCCTCGTCACGACCTTCGATGAATCAGGTCGCGTCGACCTCGCGGGCCTCGGGCCGGTCATCGAAGCAAGTCTCGCCGCAGGAGTCGAGGGGTTCGTCGCGTGTGGGACGACCGGCGAGGGTTACGCCCTGTCCTTGGAAGAGCGCCGAGCCGTGAGCGCACGAATCGACGAGATCGTCGACAGCCGCGTTCCGGTACTCGGTGGGGTAGGTGGCATGTCCACCGACCAGGCCCTCGACCATGCCCTACTTGCCAAGGCTTTGGACCTCGACGGTCTGATGGTTGCCGCACCCGCCTACTGCCTGCCCACCCAGATCGAATTAGCCCAACATGTGCGCGCCGTTGTCGGCGCCGCGGGTCTACCGACTGTCTTGTACGACTACCCGCAGCGCACCGGAGTCTCCTTCTCGACGGATGCCCTCGACGAACTAGCCGACGATCAGGCGATTATCGGCATCAAGGAGGCTTCCGGGGATCTGGAGCGGATCGACATGCTGCTGCAGCGTTACGCCGGAAGCCTGGACGTGGTGTGCGGGGCCGATGCCGCTGCCCCGGTCTTCTTCGACGCCGGAGTCAAGTGCTGGATCGGCGGTGTGGCGAACCTATTGCCGAGGGCACACGTAGCGATGCTGGATCCAGACCAGCGAGCGCAGGTGCATGCCGGCGTCGTTGCGCTACTGGAGTTCATCGAGGACGGCGATTACATCGCCAAGATCAAGGCGGCGATGTCGATGCGCGGCCTCACCGTGGGTGCACCCCGTGCCCCATTGACTGCCCCGGATGCTGCGGAAATCGATCGACTTGGGGAATTGCTGGATGCCGCCGGTGAGTGGGCACCGACTCTCATAGCGACGGCCTGAGGTATGCGCGCGCTGATCATCGGCGGCGGGATCATCGGCGCGAGTTGCGCTGCGCTCTTGGCCGAACGCGGAGCCGACGTGCGTGTGGTCGATTCCGGAGCGCCACGATTTGGGACATCGCTGCGCAATGCCGGACACATCGTGGTCAGCCACTCGATTCCTTTCGCAGCTCCGGGCATGGTCCGAGCAGGGATCCGCTCGTTGCTCACCTCCGACGGCGCTTTCGCGCTCTCATCTCGCCCTGGCCGCGGGACGGCTCCCTGGTTACTCGGCTTCGCGCGCAAGTGCACACCAGCGAACGTCGAAGCGTTACAACCAGGACTCGATCTGTTGCTGCATCGCAGTGCACAGTTGATAGGCGCCGACACCGAGATCGATTGCACCAAGCAAGGTCTGTGGCAGGTCTTCACCTCCAGCGGGGATCGCGCTACCGACGAAATCGAGCGCCTTCGAGTGCACGGTGTGCAGGTACGCGAGGTACCCCTAGAGGAGCTTCGAGAAGAACCCGGACTCACGCAGCGGGCGGTAGCCGCTATCGAATTGGTCGAGGACTTCGGGGTGGACCCCGAGCAGTTGTGGCTGCGGATGCGGGCGCGCAGCCAGGCCCATGGCGCGACCTGGGAGGACGGCGTCGAACTCGACTTGCAAGATCAGGATGCGGACGTAGTGGTTGTGGCAGCTGGAGCGTGGTCGCCTGCGACCGTCCGGTCACTTGGCGTGGATCTGCCGATCCGCGCGGCGAAGGGGTACTCGGTATCCATTCCTGGCGTCGAGCACATGCCGACCCGACCGATGCTGCTGATGGATCAACGCACCGCCCTCAATCCAGTCGGTGACAGGCTGCGACTGAGCGCCCGCTACGAGATCACCGGTCCCGACGACCGCGCGATAGTCGCCCACCGGATCGCGGGGCTGATCGAGCGTGCCCGAGGCGTGGTCGACCTTCCCCGCGATGTTGCCGACGTCCAGCCGTGGACCGGGGTGCGGCCCGCGAGTATCGATGGCGCTCCGTACATCGGATTCCTGCCGCGTCAGGGCTCGAGATCCCCCCGCTCGTCACCGCCGGTGCTGTTGGCCACCGGCCACGGGATGATCGGAACAGCCCTCGCCGCCGGCACTGCGGATCTCGTCACCCGGCTGGCCTTCGGCGATGACGTGGACGAACGCGAGGCGCGACTGAGTCCTGCCCGCTTGCTCGCCTAGCATCACCGGGTGGAATCGGTCCGGACCTGGCAGTGCATCGAATCCCATACCGAGGGCATGCCTACCCGGGTAGTCGTGGGTGGAATCGGCACGCTTCCCGGCTCAACCATGGAGGAACGACGCCGTTACGTCATCGAGGAAGCCGATGACCTACGTACCTGGTTGATGCTCGAGCCGCACGGGCACGCAGCCATGAGCGGCGCGATCGTGCAGCCGCCAACCCGCAAGGATGCGGACTGGGGTGTCGTCTACATCGAGGTTTCCGGATGCCTACCGATGTGCGGACACGGGACGATCGGCGTGGCAACGGTGTTGGTCGAGACGGGAATGGTCGAGGTGACCGAACCGGAAACGATGATCCGGCTCGACACCCCTGCGGGCCTAGTGGTCGCGCACGTGCAGGTGGAGGGCACTCGGGCGCGTTCGGTGACGATCGAGAACGTCCCCAGTTTCGTGACCGAACTCGATGCGCGCGTGGATGTTCCGGGCATAGGTCCCGTCAGGTACGACATGGCCTTCGGCGGCAACTTCTACGCCATCGTCGAACTCGAATCGCTCCAGCAGGTAGCACCGGCCTTCGATCGTTCGAATGCGGATCGATTACTCGACGCCGGCATGCGCATCATGCGCGCCATCAACGAGCTCGACCCACCGATGCACCCAATGAATCCGGCGATCGATCACCTGCACCACGTGCAATTGGTCGCACCCGGCAGCACCGCACATCACTCTCGACACGCGATGGTGATCCATCCCGGTTGGCTCGATCGCTCGCCTTGCGGCACCGGCACCAGCGCGCGCGTGGCGCAGCTCATCGCCCGGGGTGAACTTGCACCCGGAGACGATTTCATCAACGAGTCGATCCTGGGCACGCACTTCATCGGTAGGGCTATCGGGCAAACGACTGTGGGCGAATACCAGGCCATCATCCCGACGATCACCGGCCGAGCCTGGATAACCGGCACCTCCCAACACATGCTGGCCCCCGACGACCCTTTCCCAGCGGGATTCCGGCTATGACGGACACACCGCGCGAGGATCCGCACACTCCGCATCCGGATCGACTCCCACCCCAGGCCTCCGGCTACGCCGAGATCATGGCCGCCCATCAAGAAGCAATGGCCAGCGGGCAGTCCGGCTATCTAGATCCCTTCACGGGTCTTTTCGTGATGACCGCTGGTTTTCACCTCAAGCGCGGGCATTGTTGTCACAATGGGTGTCGGCACTGCCCGTACACCGGAGCAGTACAAGAAGACGAGTAGGTAGGTGGGGTAGATGAATCGAGCCGAAGTGGAGCGGCTTGCTCGCGGCAAGTACCTGTCCCTCACGACCTACAAGAAGGACGGCACGCCTGTGGCCACCCCCGTCTGGGTGGCTCGCGACGGGGACGAATTGGTCGTCATCACCGACGCAGGCTCGGGCAAGGCCAAGCGCATTCGCAACGACGGACACGTGGACGTCGCTCCTTGCGATGTACGCGGTCGGATCACTGGGGGGAGCGTGAGCGGCCACGCCCGCTTGATGGATTCCACCGGTACCACCTACATCGAAGGGCAGATCAAACGCAAATACGGCGCTCAATACACAGCGATCGGCTTGATGGAGAAACTGCGTAGGCGAGAAGCAGGCGGATCCGTCGGCATCCGAATCGATCTCGACGTCGACGCCGCCGGAATCTGACCATGAGCATTCGACCGTTCGTGGCACCACGGCCGGTCGAGTACGCCCCCGTGCCGCTTCCCGTAACCGATCACGGCGCACCTACCGGTCTACCGCCGGGGCCCCGTGCCCGCTTTCCGGGCGAGATGCTGTGGCGCTTTCAACGCGACACACCCGCCTTCCTGCTCGACCTGCGAGACACCTACGGATCGGCCTCGTCGTTCTACCTGAACAAGCAGTTGTTCTTGGGACTGTTCTCCCCCGCCATGGTCCACGAGGTGACGGTGGCCAAGCAAAGCTCGTTCATCAAGGGGGTCGGTTTCGAACGAATGCGCAAGGTGCTCGGCGAAGGCCTGTTGACCAACGAGGAACCTATTCACCTTCGGCACCGCCGCATGATGCAGCCGCCCTTCCACAAGTCCAGGCTCGATGCGTACGCCGCACAGATGTCCGACGTAACGCGCCAGACGATGGATAGCTGGCTACCAGGCAGCACTATCTTCCTCGGACCGCAGATGATGCGCCTGACTTTGCTCATCGTCGCGCGGACGCTGTTCGGCACCGATGCCGATCGCTACACCGAGCGGATCTCCCACTCGATGGACATCGCGATCGACCGAATCGAACGCACGATGTTGCCCGGTCTGGATCGCTTCGATTCGCTCCCGCTGCCCTACTGGCGTGCCTTCCACCGCGCCGCCGACGATCTCGCCGACATCGCCGAGGAGCTGATCCGCGAGCGTCGACTGCGCGGCGAGGATGGCGATGATCTTCTCGGACTGCTGCTGGCCTTGCGCGACGAGGACGGTTCGTCTTTCACCGACGACGAAGTCCGCGACGAGGCCTTGACCCTGATCTTGAGCGGGCACGAGACCACCGCCAAT
>Ga0102934_1001687_pt1 | contig 15469 bp, 9 predicted proteins | sample SalPonR2_A_D1_MG_FD_78175 | JGI IMG/M metagenome (GOLD analysis project Ga0102934, IMG submission 78175) | Salt pond soil microbial communities from South San Francisco under conditions of wetland restoration - Salt Pond MetaG R2_A_D1_MG | ecosystem: Environmental > Aquatic > Marine > Intertidal... | reverse complement strand
CTGCCTCACATAACTTCTGCATTATTTCTCTATTTAATTCTTGATTATCTTCTACTAATTCATCTACCACTATTTCTTTTTCTTCTAAATCTCTTAATTTATTTTCATCCCATTCACTAGAGGTACTTTCAATTCCTCGTTTATCCATAAACTTTTTATAAAATTTTGCTGATTTAAAAGCTGTTTTTTCATCTAAACTCAAAAATCCTCTAAAAATCCTATAATCATCTTTATTAATTCTTTGCAAATTTTTTTCTTCCTTTGTAGATAATACAGCACTATAATCCGGATGACAGACAGTTACTGCCCATTCCTTTCTTAAGGGACTATTATTATCTATTTCAACAAAAGTTGTATTCTCAAATTCCTTATCAGCATTTTCCGGTACATTTTCAGCAAATACATATATTTGTCGACAAATTTTATCAAATTCAAGATATCGATCTTTTTCATATAAAAAATATTGATAATCTTGAAAAATAACATAAATATCAGCATAAAGCTTATATTCTCTTATTATATTTTCAATTGAATGAGACATTGCAACCATTGAAGCTTTTGTGAAAATATTTGTATCCAAAGCAGAACTTTTATTTTTTAAATTTTCATATAAACTATTCACTAATTTTCACCACCTGTACAAATTTATTTTAAGATAAACTGAAAAATGCAGGTGATTTACACCTGCATTTCTATTATTTTTATACTAAATCCTCTAATAAATTAGCTGCTTTTTTTACTTTTTCTGGATTATTAGTTTTAGCCCCTTTGAAGTTTCTTTCTTTTTCATTTTCATAAGTTCCAAAACCATCTAAATCATAAGCTACCATCATTGACTTACCAATATTTTTATTAATTACTAAAAACCATTCTCTTACTAAAGGATGATTTTTAGGCAAATATACAAAATCTATATTGGGATGTTCTTTAAGTGAAGCATCATTTTCTCCAAAAATATAGACCTGATCAACATTATCAGCTATATCTAAATATCTATCCCAAATAGCTTCTGCTCTGGATACTTTTTGGAATCCAGCATAAACTGTAGCCCCTTCACCTCTGGATAATAAAACCTTTTCCATTATGTAACACATTTTTTCCATATTGGGAATTTTAGTTTCAAATTTTAAAGAAAATGAATCCAAAACATCTTCATCAGCATCTTTTCCCAAGTCTTTAACATCACCTTCAACTTCAGAAAATATTTCATCATATAAAGATAATTTTTTCATTATTTTATTCCTCCTCTTATTTTAAATAATTTATTTTTTTGATACGAATAAAAATAAAATAGCTAATAAGTAAAATAAGAGCTGCTTTTAAAATGTTGAAAGGAAAAATTGTTAAAGTCAGATAAGTAAATAAATTGTTGACATAAGGATTGACTTTTTCAGTTAATGCCAATATTTTTTCAAAGGGTAAATTTAACACATTTTTATAAAGAGGAATAATTACAAATAAATTTACTAAAATTGATGTAATCCCCATTGTTAAAGTGCCAATTAAAGACGAAAAAAGATAAGATAAATTTCTTTTTTGATAAAAATAAGCAGATGAAGCTACAAAGGAAGCACCAACCAAAAAATTGGCAAGCTCACCAATACCCATATTTGATGAGATAAATAAGTGTAATAAATTTTTCAAAAAAACAACCATTACACCATATATTGGTCCTAATAAATAGGCTAAAATAATGGCTGGAACTTCACTAAAATCTAACTTTAAAAAGAATGGGAAAATAGGTATATTTATTTCAAAAATCATAATAATAAAAGCTAAAGCTGAAAAAATTGAAACAATAGAAAGCTTTCTAAACTTCAAATTCAATTCACCTCTTGCTAATTAATAACTGTTATTAATATTTTAATTATAATATCTTTTTATGTCAAATAAAAAAACTGAGAAGAAAAATGAATTTTCTCCTCAGTCAAAATTATCAAAGGTTATTTATTTTATTTATTCTTTTAAATATTTATTAAACCAATCTACCATCTCTTCTAATCGACGGACCCTGTGTTCAGGTTTACCTCCGCGAGAAAGCTCATGGTTTTCACCTTTGAACATACATAGTCTACTATCAACATCATGATATTTGAGAGCAGTAAACATTTGTATTCCTTCTGGAAGCCAGCACCTATAATCTTCTTCAGAATGGATAAATAAAGTAGGAGTAGTTACCTTATCAGCATATTTTAATGGTGATCCATCCCATAATTTTTCCATATCACTCCAGGGAGTTGCTCCTGCAAATTGATCTTTAACAAAGAAATAACCGATATCAGTTGTACAAAACTTAGATATCCAATTAGATATACTCCTTTGTGAAACTGCAGCTTTGAATCGGTCAGTATGACCAATTACCCAGTTGGTCATGAATCCACCATAAGAACCACCACCAACTCCTAATTTATCCTCATCAATAAACTCATATTTTTCTAAAGCTTTATCCATAACTTCCATTAAATCTTTATAATCTCTTCCACCATAATCACCACGAATGTCAGCAAATTCATTTCCACGACCGGAACTACCACGGGGATTAGAATAAACCACAGCATATCCTTCATTAGCTAAAATTTGAAATTCATGGAAAAATATTTCACCATAGGCTCCTTTAGGTCCACCATGAATCTCTAAAATAGTTGGGTATTCTTCTCCTTCTGTATATCCTATAGGTTTCATAATCCAGGCATCGATTTCTTCTCCATCAGAAACTTCAACTTTAAAATGTTCGGGAGTAGAAATCATTTTATCTTTTAATACACCTTTATTAAATTCACTAACCTGTTTTTCTTCTCCACCTTTATATAAATAAAGTTCCTGTAATTTATTGCCTCTAAAACCTATATAGGCAATTTTTTCACCTTTAATATCAAACATATCAACTGTACCATCTTTAGTAACTATTTTTTCTAATTCACCATCTTCAAATTTATTGAGATAGGAATTATAGCGCTCAGTAGTAATTAGATAAAAATCATCATCTTCAAATTCCAGGGCTTTTCCTCCACCCATCCTGGAGTCATTTCCTACAGATGTTCCTATACTTTTATCCAAATTATCACTTAGCTTATTAACTTTTTTTGCTCCTAAGTCAAATTCATAAATTTCCTGATTGGTATTTACACCCATTGCTTCCATATCAGTAGCAGTAAAATAAATAGTAGATTCATCCCTGAATTTCACAAATCCTATTTCCAGTTCTTCTTCTGTCAGCTTTTCTAAGTAATCTTTTTTGAGATCATATAAATAAAGTTCACTCTCAAGTTCCATTTTATCATCAAATTCTTTCATATTGAGAACTACTTTATCTTCTTTGAGATCAAAATTTAATATATTATTATTTCCATCTATTAACTTTTTATATTCTTTATCTTTTAAATCTAATTTTAAAAGATGACTTCTCTTTTTGTCAGTAAAACCCTGTCCATTTCCCCAAAAAGGTATTTCTTCTAATACTTCATAATCTTTTTCTTCTTCAAGTTCCTCTTCAGTTTTTTCTTCAATATTTGCAAAAATATTTATCAATAAAAAATTGGAATTTTTCTTAAAATCCTGAACTGCATAAGGTATTTCAGTAAAAAGTTCTGCTTCTCCTCCATTAACATTTATTGTGTAAAATTCGGTACTGGGTTTTAAACTTTCTTCTTTATCATCTTTTCTTTTAGATGTAAATAAAATATTTTCATTATCAAGCCAGATGAAATTACTATCTTTTTTACCGCCAGTTAATTTCCAGAGCTTATCATCTTTAATTTCATAAATCCATAAATTAGATGAATAATCGTTTTCCTCCATATCAGCCTGTTTTTTTATAAAACAGAGCTTATCACCTTTAGGTGAAAATTCTAAATTTGAAAGAAAATTATAATCCTTTAAATTATTAATTTGTAATTTTTCCATTTTCATTCCTCCTGAATTTAATTAATATTTTTACAATTTTTATTATTTAAAAAGGCAGGAATCACCCTGCCTTTTTATACTTTAGTTATTTATACTATTTTATTTCATACTCTCCTTTTAATTCAACTTTTTCTCTTAGAGTATCAGATACAGGGCAGAAATCTTCGATTTTTTTATATAGTTTTTCTACCTTATCCTTATCTGCATCAGAATCAATTTTATATTTAAATCTTACTTCCTGAAAACCAGAATAAACATCAGCTGAAGACATTGCTTTATCATCAATATCTCCTTCTATTTCAACTTCGATACTATTAACATCTATTCTCATCTTCTTAGCTAAAAATACAGTAGTTATAGAAAGACATCCTGCCAAACTTGCAAGAGTAATCTCAACAGGTGTCATACCTTCATCACTTCCACCAAAGTTTTCCGGTTCATCAATTACAATACTGTGACCTCGACCATCACTTACTTTAACTTTCATACCATCTGTCAATTCAGAATTAATTGTATATGTGCTTATTCCCATATTCTAAACCTCCTAATTAAATAGTTACTTTCACTTATAGTATTTCCTTATTACCAATTGTAATTTTAACACAGGTGGATAATTGAATCAATAAATTAAACTACAATTTAGTTATATTTAATTAGAATTTAATATTAGAAAATGCCTTCAATTTCTCAACCCCTAAGTATTCGTCAGTAAAAATCATAAATATTGGTGGTAAAAAGATACCTTGTCCATTTTCTAAAGAAATATTATTTGTAATTTGAGATGTTAATACTTCCAGTCCAGTATAGGCAAAATAGTTATCATAAGAAGGTTGATATATTTCTAATTTTTCATCATGATCTTTACTTCCATAAATTACTGGTTTTTTAGAAAATATTCTTCTACCTGAGCGACCAGCTTTATAAGTAACTCTTTTGCCATTATCATCTATAACCTCAAAATAACTATTTTTAAGATCACTGGCCAATTTTAGAAAAAATTCTCTAACAAATTTTTCCCTATTAAAATATCTTTTAGAATTTTGTTTAACTTGAGCCACAGAACATAATAGAGGTAGCCCAGGCATTGTTAAATAATAATGAAGTAAAATGGTATTTTTATATTCATCATTATTTTTAATTCTGACTTCACTCTTTATTCCCTGCCAGAGATTACCTTTTTTATCTTTTATTTTTGTAAAATCTATTTTAGATTTTTCTTCAAATAAAGAGGCAGCCTTTAGTTTTTCAGGCCTTATATTTATACCTCCTGCCCAGGGACTCCACCAGGATTTTGGACCTTTTTTAGGAAAAGAACTATCCAGCCATTCTTTTCCTTTATAATTCAGGGAATACACAAATGGTGAAAAATCAGGAGCGATTTTAAAATTTAATTCTCCGTTATCAAATTGATACACTTTTTTACCATTTACTTTTGATTTTGAAGTATTACAATTATTGTTTTTATTTTTATTATAAATCAACTGTCTTTCTGTAAAATGTTCTGATTCAAAATCAAAATTAATCTCTAAAATATCTTTTCCAAAATCATTATTAAATTTCAAATCAACTTTTTTCTCTTTTTCATTATCCAAAATCACTTTTTTATCTATATTTTCACTTTCAGATATCAGACTAATATTCCCTTTCATATTTTTATTTTTGTTTTCCTTAAACTTAACTTCAAATTTATTTTCCACAAAAGGGTTATTTTCATTTATTTCATAATAAAAATCATTTTCCTCTTTAAGCTTTTTAGGATTATTGTCTTTTAAAGCAAATTTTCTGAGATCAGTCCAATCATCAAAATTATCAATGACAATAAATAGAGATTCACTTTTATAACACTCATCTTTTTTTAGATCTCCTACTTCAAAATCAATTGACATATACCAGCCATTAAAGTTTAATTTTTTTCCTTCTGGCCAGATTACTGCCCTACTTGAACCATCTTTATCAACTGCTAAAAGCCAATTTTCAGTAATATCTATGTTATTCCAGTAATCAAAATCTCTGCTATCAAAACCACTGTTTTTTACCACCTTATCATTATATGGTAAATAAGTGTTACTTAGATCATAATAAAAACTATGGCTTAATGTTAAATCCTCATATACTTTATTATCTAAATTATAGATTTCATAATAGTTTTCTACAAGACCATCACTCATTAATTTTACAACAGAGATAAGGTGAAGATTTTTATATTCTTCAGATTCAAAAATAACTCGCATACAATAGGCTTCATCACTTTCATAAAATTCTACTTTGTCTGCTTCTTTTTTAGAAAATTCATGACTAAAAGGCATTCCTATTCTGGGATGAATAAAAGATATTTCACGATCTTCTCCATTTAAATCCAGATAACCTAAATAATTATTTTCTTTTTTAAATAAAACTGCATGAGGTCCATTCGCTAAAATCCAGCCCTCATCTACTCTTAAACCAAATTTACTCTTTGTTCCTCGAAAAACACCAGAAACTTTAAAATCAAATTTATTTTTACTCATTTTATCATTCCCCTTTAAAACAACTTTCCCTTCAATCTTCTTTTTGTAAAAACAACTTTTTACTAAATAGTAATCTAGAGGAATTACTTTCTTTTCCTCTGCCTCTAATTCAAAATCAAAGCAATTTTTACTAAAAATAATATCCGAATTTGAAGGTAATTTAAAGTTAAAATCTACTTTTTGATTATAGTTATTTTTAATCTCTATATATAATTTATTTTTAGTTTTTTCAAATTTACGCCCAACAGGAACATTAAAATTAACTTCTATAGGTGATTTTATTTTTATCCCCTGTTTAAATACTGCTTTTTTACCATTGATTTTAAAATTGGCTTTAACAGCAGGATGAGTTTTATCACCAGAAATAGCATCTTCAACTTTATTTAAGAAAAACTCTCCTTTAAATATTTTTTGATCTTTTACTCTGGCTTTTTCTGTATAATTAAAATCAATGCTTTTATCATTTTCACCTTTTATTTCAATATTAAGTTCTTTATCACTTTTATTTATAACCTTATATCTTATCTTATATTTTCTACCATAAACCAGACTATTATTTTCTAACTTTGCTTCAATAAGATATTCAGGAGTTTCAATCTTTCTCATCCCCCGGGCCAACCTCTCAAATCCAATTTCCAAACGATTATCATCTAATTTCCAGATATATTCATAATGATTATAGTTATTTTCTTCTTTTCCATCTTCTTCTAATTTAATTTCTCTCATACTATCTTCATACCAATCAATTTTTTCAAAATATTCTTCAAGAACTTCAGTTTGTAAAACAGTAGGTATAAAATTCATAAGATGGACATTATCATCTCTTTTCTCCCAGAAAAAACCACACTTTTTATAAAGTGGGACCGCTTTTGTATTACCAGCCCAGGAGTAGAGATCCAATCTGGGCCATCCCATTTCATTAGTTCTTTCTACTGTTTTTAAAACAAGAGCTTTTCCAATCTTTTTCCCCTGATAATCAGGTCTAACATTAATAATCGGCAAATATAATGCCCCTTCATCATTTCTATATTCAGAAAACCCACAATAACCAACCACAGAATCCTTTTCTTTATCTACTGCTAAATATGTATTGATAAAATCTATATTTTTATGTTCATCTATTATAGTCTCCGTAGTTATTAAATGGTCATATCCTCCCCAATTTTCTGAACTCTTATTCCACATTTCCGCTATTGATTCGGCATACTTATCTTCATACTCACATATTATTATATTTTTATTCATGGTAATCCCCCTTATTTTTTCAATCTTCATTTTATTACAAAAATAAAAAACCACAGGCTATAATACACCTGTGGTCTCTTTAAAGTATTTTTAGATATAGTTTTTTTAGAGCATTAAAAAAACCACAGGATTCACAACCTGTGGTAAATTTCAGTTACTCAGCATAAAATTTAAATAATTCTTCCATTTATGTACTAAAATTTTTCACCGGTAGGTCGTGAATATTTATATTTTGTTTTCCATAATTTACCTGCTTCAGGCGCAGATGTAGCAAGACGCACTTTGCCTCTACTTGTTATAACCGGTAGAGAAACACTAATATTTTTAACTGCTTCCTGAATATTAATTAGATTAATCATCATTATCACGACCTCCTTTTCTTTTTTAATTTATTTTAATTAATTTTTGGTTAATATTTTTAATCAACGATTTGATTATATATTAAAATTTTAACAAAGTCAAGAAATTTATTGAAAATATTCTATATTTGCCTACATAGCTTTTTCTACTGCCTCAATAACCCGGTCATCATCAAAAGGTTTAACAATAAAATCTTTAGCTCCAGCCTCTATAGCTTCAACCACCATAGATTGTTGTCCCATTGCACTACACATAATAATATTTGCCTCACTATTAATTTCTCTGATCTTTTTTACTGCTTCTATCCCATCCATTTCAGGCATGGTAATATCCATTGTAACCAAATCTGGTTCAAGATCTTTGTATTTTTTAATAGCTTCTTTTCCATTTTCAGCCTGTCCAACAACTTCATAACCAGCTTTTTCAAGAATATTTTTTAAGTTTATTCTCATAAAAGCTGCATCATCAACTAAAAGTATTGACAATTAAAATCCCTCCTGTTTCCTAACTTAATTATATTAATTTATTATAAAATGATTAAAAAATATACTATTATTCCTCAAAATATTGCAAATTTCCAACTATAAATCAACTCAAATTATATCATCACTTAGCCAAAATATCAAATAACTAAAACTGATAAAAAACAAAATTCCCCAACAAAAAGTGAGGAATTTTACCTGAGTTTATTTTATTTTACAAAATCAAATTCGAATTCATTTTCCTTATAATCAACTATCACTTTTTCAATTTCATCATTATCAATTTCTAAAAGTTTCATAGCTAACTCATCTTTAATATATTTTTGAATTGCTCTATCAAGTGGCCGGGCTCCATAAGTTGGATCATATCCTAATTCAGCAAGTTCTTTTTTTGCTTTATCTGTAATTTTTAATTTCAAATTTCTTTTGGCCATTTTGTGTTTGAGGTCTCTTACCTTAATTTCTACAATCTCTAAAATATCTTCTCTACTTAAGGAGTGGAATATAATCTTTTCATCAATTCTATTGATGAATTCAGGACGGAAATTATTTTTAAGAGCAGTCATAACTTTCTCTCTCATCTTTTCTTCATCATCCATATCCTGAATATACTCAGAACCTAAGTTTGAAGTCATAATTATTACTGTATTTCTAAAATCAACTTCATTACCCTGACTATCTGTTAAAATACCATCATCAAGTATTTGTAATAAGATATTAAAGACATCAGGATGAGCTTTTTCAATTTCATCCAAAAGAATAACAGAATAAGGCTGTCTTCTTATCCTTTCAGTCAACTGTCCCCCTTCTTCAAATCCTACATATCCTGGAGGTGAACCAATCAATTTAGCTACTGCATGTCTTTCCATATATTCTGACATATCAAGTCTTACCAATGATTTTTCATCATCAAATAAGGAAGCAGCAAGTGTTTTGGCAAGCTCTGTTTTACCAACTCCGGTAGGACCCATAAAAATGAATGATCCTAATGGTCTATCCTCAGTCTGCAAGCCAGTTCTGGAACGTCTAATGGCATTACTTATAGCTTTGATTGCTTCATTCTGGCCCACAACTCTTTTTGATAATTCTTCTTCCATTTTAATTAATTTTTCCTTTTCATCTTCCATTATCTGTTGTAATGGAATATCAGTCCAGGAGGATACTACTTCTGCAATATCATCTTCAGTTACCTCTTCTCTTAAAATGTGATAATCATCTAATTCTTCAATTTTTTCTCTAGTTTCTTCTAATTCTTTTTTAAGATCATTTAATTTACCATAACGTAAGCGAGCTGCTTCTTCATAATCAGCTTCTCTTTCTGCATTTTCGGCCTTATAGTTAATCTTATCAATTTCTTCTTTAAGTTTTTGTCTTTTTTGAATAAGATCTTTTTCATTTTTCCAGCGGGCCATAATAGGATCTCTTTTTTCTTTTAGTTCACTTATCCTTCTCTTTAATTCTTCTAATCTTTCTTTTGATTCTTGATCATCTTCCTGCTTTAAATTTTCTTTTTCTATTTCCAATCTTCTTATTTTACGATTTAATTCATCTATTTCAAGTGGCATAGAATCAATATCAATCCTCAATTTGGAAGCAGCTTCATCAATTAAATCAATAGCTTTATCCGGTTGAAATCTCTCAGTCAAATATCTTTCTGCAAGATTGGCTGCTGCTACAAGCGCTTTATCCTGAATTCTTACTCCATGATGAATTTCATATTTTTCTTTTAATCCTCGCAAAATAGATATAGTATCTTCTATACTTGGTTCATTTATTTTAATAGGTTGAAATCTTCTTTCTAAAGCGGCATCTTTTTCAATATGTTTTTTGTATTCTTCAAGAGTAGTTGCCCCTACACAGTGAAGTTCACCTCTGGCAAGTGCAGGTTTAAGTAGATTAGAGGCATCTGTAGAACCTTCTGAAGCACCAGCCCCAACAATAGTATGCATTTCATCTATAAAGAGTATAATCTGTCCTTCAGCTTTTTTAATCTCTTTGATTACAGACTTTAATCTGTCTTCAAATTCACCTCGATACTTAGTTCCAGCAACAAGTGTACCCATATCAAGAGAAATAACTCTTTTGTCTTTTAAAGTTTCTGGTACATCACCATTAACTATCCTCTGGGCCAACCCTTCAACTACTGCTGTTTTACCAACACCCGGTTCACCAATTAAAACCGGGTTGTTCTTTCTTCTTCTGGATAAAACCTGCATAACTCTTCTAATTCTCTCATCTCGACCGATAACAGGATCTAACTCTCCCTGTTTGGCCTGATCTGTTATATCTATTGTATATCTTTCCAAAACCTGATATTCTTCTTCAGCATTTTCACTTCTAACTTTAGCCCCATCCCTAATATCTTCTATGACATCTTTAATTTTAGCAAGATCAATATTTTTTTCCTTTAATAACTCAGCTGTTTTGGAATTGCCATCTGCCATTAAACCTAATAAAAAATGTTCTGTAGAAATGTAGTCATCATCCATTTTCTGAGCCTGTTTTTTTGCTTTATTTAAAACTCTACTTAATTGTTGTGACATATATAATTGATTATCATCTGAATAAACCTCTGGTAGACTTTCTAATATATCTTTTAAGTCATTTTTTAAATTTTCTAAGTTAAGACCCAATTTTTCTAAAATAGGTCTCACAATTCCAGTGTCTTCTTCTACCAATGAGTAAAGAAGATGAGCAGGAAAAATTTCCTGATGATTTAAATCTTCAGCCTGATGTTGAGCCTCAGCTAAAGCCTGTTGGGCTTTTCGAGTAAAATTATCCATTCGCATTATATCAACCTCCATATATATTTTTAATCATTATTTATATTTTACATTTAATATTATATAATAAAGGTCAAAAAAAGTCAAAGTAAAATTTATTTATCATCGAATGAGTTATAGATGACTCAAAAAATAGCTTTGAATGCGAAGAAAACTTTTCATACAGTTTTATAAATGATACATAACTTATTCTAGTTGTTCAAATGCTAAAATAACCGGTTCTTCTTCTCTTTCTTTTATATAAGCTATAAATTGATCATAATCATCATCTTCTCTGCCAACAGCTAAATAAGCCTTTAGGGAATAATATCTAAGCCACTGACTTTCACTATTTACAATCATTATCTTTAAAATACCAGAAAAATCAGCTGCCTTAGTTCCAAAACTCTCTACTATTTCTAAAATAAAGTGTAAAATCTTCTCTTTATTTATCAATACATTTCTCTTTTTTAAAATATTTTTTAATGGGTATAAAATTAATGGATTAGTATAATTTCTGGCAATATCAGCTGCCATTCTTGCTTTTTGATAATTATCAGAAAAAAGATAATATACTAATTCACCTGTAATTATACTCTTTTCTTTACTATTTCTTTTAACTGAATTCATCTCTTCAGCTATAAAATTTCCTTTCAAATTATAATAATTTCCTTTATCAATAATAATAAAAATTGGTGGATTATTTATTCTCAGCAAAATACGAAGATAATATTTAGCTCTAACAGGAGATAGAGTATTATTCAATTTATTGATAACATCTTCTTTTAAATTATCATTTTTATTAATTAAATATACTATCTTTTTTAAAGCTTTAAGTTTCATATCTTGATTCAAGAAATAACTTAGAAATAATATGGCTTTAATATTTTTTATTTTTTTAACAAAATAAGATAATGTCTTTTTAAATAAATAATATAAAATAGTTATAATCGTAAAAATAAGAATAATTTTTCTAGTACCCAAATATCTAAATAAAGCAAAAATCACCGGTTGTAAGATCAATAAAGTCATTAATCCTAAGCCAAAAACTAAAATAGCACCAAAAGAAACTTTTTCCCAGAGATAAAGAAATAAGAGGGTAAAAAAAGTTAAAGCAGACATAAATACCAGAGCCTGACCCCAAAAATATATTTTACTTGCCTTACTTAAGGCTTTATATTTAGAAATCTTACCTGAACCTAATTTACTTTTATTATAAAGAGGATCATTAATATTAGAAGCAGTATCCCTTATAATTTGCAAAGCGTTTTTAGGGCTTAAATTCTTATCATAGGCTAACATTTGCCCTAAAAGCCCTGTAACCTGAGGAGCTGCAAATGAAGTACCGGTAATTTTAGTTGTTTGAATCAAATTGATAGAAGGTAAATACAAAGTCTCATTTAATCTAATAATTCCAGAAGCTGAAATATCAATATAATGGCCATAATTAGACCCAGGCATCTTCCTGTTTTTTTCAAGTGCAGCTACTGCTAAAACATTTTCAAAACCAGCAGGGTATAATTTTTGCTCACTATTATTATTACCTGCTGCCGCTACTATAATTATATTTTCTTTATTAAGTTCTGAAATCGCCTTTTCCTGAAAATCTTTATCTGAAAATCCAAGACTAATATTAATTAGAATCTTTTTATTAGGATTATCATTACTATATTTTTTTATTTTTTCCAGAGCAGAAATATAATTATCTTCATCTATTGCTCCTAAAAAATTTTCCGCAGATAAAGGGATGATATCAATCTGAGTTTGAGAACGAATAGTAGCTACTACTTTATTACCATGAGAACTATCAGCTTTAAGTCTGGCAATTGGCTTTTCTAAAAATGATTGATCTATTTCACTATCTATCACAAAAATAACCGGGTTATCTTCTTTAGCTATTTCTACTGGATAATAAAAAATCAATAAGGAAAAAACCAATAAAATAGCAGATATTAATAAATATTTTTTGATAATCATCCCTCCTTTCATATCCTTAAAAGTCAAGGTTAGTTACTATTATTTATTTTATAAGAATTACTTAAAAAATAAAAGAGGATTTTCGACATTTTTACGAAATAAATTAATATAAGTACTAATATTATAAGTAATTGGGTAGGTGTTTATGTGAAAATAAAAAATATAAGTTTTAAATATAAAATACTCGGATTGGCCTTAATAATTATAACTCTCTTAACTTTAAGTATAATTTTTACTATAACCAATACTTTTCATGATATTTTGGAAGATATTATCTTTCAAAGTGAGACAAAGAATATTAAACAAAACTCAGAAATGGTAACTTCCTGGTTTGCCGAAAGAAAACATGACCTGAAAATATATGCAAATACTGAAGTCATGCAAAATGGAAGCTGGCAGGAAAAGAAAAATTATTTGCAAACAGAGTTAGCAAAAAGAGTTAAAGAATATTACTTTTTCTTTATTGCTGATGAAAATGGTAATTATAGTACTACTTTTGAAGATAATGCTGGAAATATTAAGGATAGAAACTATTTTCCAAAAATAATGACAGGTAATACTGTAATCTCAGAACCGGTAATCTCTAGATCAACTTCTAAACCAATAATAGTGATTGGTACTCCTATTGGTCATAATAATGAAAACAAATCCATGCTGGCAGCAGTTATAAGACTTGATGAACTTGGCAGCTATATAAATAAATACCGAAAAGATGAAAAAGGAGTTTATTCTTTTCTTATAAATAACAATGGTAAAGTAATTACTCATCCAGATACAGAAAAATTACAGAACTATTTTAAAAATAATCAGCTAAATAGTTTTTCTTTTCCTGATAGATTTATCAATATTATCAGTTCAAACAAAGAGGGTAATTTTAAATGTAATATAGATAATACTACTAAATATGCATTTTATCATAATATCCCGGAAACAAATAACTGGAAACTGGTTACTGTTTTACCTAATAGTTATTTGAAAAAATCAGTAGATAAGTTAAATAATAGAATATTTACAATAGGACTTGTAGCTATTTTACTGGGAAGTATCTTAAGTATTTATATAGCAAATAATATCTCAAAACCTATTATAAAATTAAAAAATGCCTTTCAGAAAGGAGCTACCGGTAATCTTAATGTCAGAGCTGATATTAATAGTAAAGATGAAATTGGAGAAGCTGCTGATAATTTTAATAAAATGATGGAAGTAATCAAAAATTTAACCTATAATGATTCTTTAACCGGACTTCCAAATATAAATTTTTTTAAAAGAAAATTAAAAAACACTCTGAATCATTTAGATGATATAAATCAAAAAGCATATATCTGTTCTATAGGTGTAGATGATTTCAAATCTATCAATGATCGTTTTGGCCATAATGGTGGAGATCAAATCTTACAAAAGTTAGCAAATAGATTAACACAATATTTTGATGAAAATCAGCCTGTAGCCAGAATGGGAGATGAGTTTTATTTTTATCTTCTGGCAGATGAAGATGAAAATACCAATGAAATTTATGAAAGATTCTCTCAAATACTAAATAATATCAATCAAAGTTATTTAATAGATGATAATATTATTTATCTAACCAATAGCATGGGGATCTCTGTTTATCCTGATGATAGTAAAGATGCTACAAAACTAATAAAAAATGCAAGTCTGGCCATGCATGCTGTCAAAAAAACTAATAATGGTAAAATAGATTTTTATGCTAAAAATGTAGAGAAAAATCTATCACAAAGAAAAAACTTAGAAACTCAATTATCAGCTGCTTTAAAAGAAGAGCAATTCACCCTACATTATCAACCTTTTATTTCAACTGATAATGAAAAAACAGTAGGTTTAGAAGCTCTTATCCGCTGGCAACATCCAGAAAAGGGAATGATATCTCCAGGAGTTTTTATACCAATTGCAGAAGAAAGTGGTTTTATTGAAGAAATAGGTGATTGGGTTCTTAAAGAATCCTGCAGACAACTAAAAGAAATTCATGATAAGATAGGAGATGATTTCTTTGTTTCTGTAAATGTCAGTCCTGAACAATTTTTGAGTAAAGATTTTGTTCAAAAAATCAAAAAAATATTATTTGAGACTGGGCTGGAACCTGAACATTTAGAACTTGAAATAACTGAAAGAACTGCCATGGGAAATATTGATTATACAATTCAATCTCTAAAAGAATTACATGAAATTGGAGTAAAGATAGCTATTGATGACTTTGGTACTGGTTATTCATCTT
>Ga0102934_1001683_pt1 | contig 15477 bp, 19 predicted proteins | sample SalPonR2_A_D1_MG_FD_78175 | JGI IMG/M metagenome (GOLD analysis project Ga0102934, IMG submission 78175) | Salt pond soil microbial communities from South San Francisco under conditions of wetland restoration - Salt Pond MetaG R2_A_D1_MG | ecosystem: Environmental > Aquatic > Marine > Intertidal... | reverse complement strand
TTTCGAGGCGATGGTGCTGGGCTTCGACGCGCGTTTCGCGGCGGAGGTGGCGGGTTTTCTCGAGACCGATTTCGCCAACGCGACCCTGCTCGAAAAACCGCTCTCCGCGCAGCCCGCCCGCGTCCGTTACGGCGCGCCGGTCGCCCGCCTCTTCGCGCCGCTCCTCTGAGCCGGGATCAGCTGCCCGGTGCCGCCGCCTCGCCGCGCAGGCCGTTGAGGATGTCGGCCACCCTATCGCCCAGCCCGTCGAATGCCGAGGTGACGGCGCGGTCGATCAGCGCCTCCGGGTCCGCGGCAAGTTCGGTGACGGCTTCGGTGAGCCGGGCCAGTTCGGCCTCCACCCCGGCGATGCGCTGCTCGAGCGCGGCGCGGTCGGCCGCACCGTCCGAGCGAAGCTCGGCCAGTTCGGTACGGGTCGCGGCGATCTCTTCGGTCAGGGTGACGATCTCGGTGCGCAGCGGCAGCACCGTCTGCGCCGCCTCCTCGATCTGCCCGGACACGCGTTCGGCGGCCGAGAGCGCCCCCCAGGCCAGCCACAGGCAGAGCGCGGCGAGAAGGAGCGTGGCATTCAGGAGCGCGAGAACGAGGTTTCCGACGCTGCGCCCGAGACTACGTTCCGCCATCTCTCACCTCACGTTTTCTGAACCTCGGGCGGAGGTTCGCACGCCCGCCGTGGCGCCACAAGCAAGAGCGATCAACGCGGAGGTGCTTCGGTCCGGAGAAGCAGATTGCCGATGCCGGGAAAGAGGATGACGGTGACGACGCCTGCCATGACAAGGGACGCACCACACCAGCCCGGCATCGCGCCCTGATCGACCGCGATCGCGGCGATGGCGACGACGAGTGGCAGCTGGGTGCCGGAATGGAAGGCCAGTGCGACACGCTGGCGGAGCGGCAGCTCGTCCTTGTAGAGGATTAGCGCCGGCACCCCCCGCGCGATGAGCATCATGAGGACGAAGACCGGTACCAGCAGGATCGCGGTCGAAGAGCCTGCAAGCGCCGCAATGTCGAGCTCGGTGCCTGAGGTAACGAAGAAGATGGGGATCAGGAAACCGTATCCGACCGCCGAAAGCCGCTCCATCAGATCGTCGTGCAGGTCCTCGGGCAGAAGCGTCCGCAGCACCGCGCCAGCCACGAAGGCCCCGAGCACGAGGTCGAGCCCGAGGCTTTGCCCGAAAAGCGCGAAGCTGACAGCGAGAAAGACGGCAAACCGTATCGGGAACTGTCCTGAACTGCTCATCGTGGCGCGGAATATCGGAGGCAGCGGGAGCTGACGGATGCGCCCGGCAAGTCCGATCGCCATGAGTGCAGTCGCCGCGAAGACGAACAGCACGACGCTTTGCGCTCCGAAGCCTGCTGCGCCCGCCAGCACCAGCGACAGCGCCACCAGCGGCAGTGCCTCGCCCACCGCGCCCGAGGCGAGAACGAAAGGGCCATAGGGCGGCCTGAGCAATCCGGCGTCCTTCAGGATCGGCATCAGCGCCCCGATCGCGGTCGTCGCGATGGCGATGGCGATGAAGCCCGCCCCGGTGAAAAGCCCGAGCGCCTGGCCACCGAAGCCAAGCGCAAGCGCGATCAGGAGCGACAGCACCCATCCGCGCAGTGCAAGCCTCGTTGGTGCACCCCGTACCTCGCGGGGATTGATCTCGAGCCCCGCGATCAGGAACAGGATCGCCAGACCGAGTTCCGACAGGACATCGAGGATCTCGCTGTGGTGGACAAGGCCAATGCCCTGCGGTCCGATCACCACGCCGAACAGGATTTCCAGCACCACCGCCGGAATGATGGCAAGACGCAGGACCGCCGGAACGAGGGCAGCCAGAGCAATGGCAAACGACACGGCGACTGCGCCTATTGCAAACTCCGTGGCGTCCATCCATCCCGCTCCGCCGATTATGCCTCCGGGTCAGCCTGCCTTCTTACGGTGAAACGCGTAAGTCGTTTTCGCGGCCTGGGACGACGAGGACAACGTTGAAAAAAGCATGGCTATCGCCTATCGCAAGAGGGCAATCCGCGTTGGCAGGAGTTCATTTCATGATTCGATTCCTTTGGTCCACTCTTGCCTATCTTGTCGCGAATGCGATCGGGCTCCTGATCGCGGTCGTGCTTCTGCCCGGCTTTACCATCGATGCGCTGGCCTTCGTCATTGCGGTGGCGGTTTTCTCCCTCGTGCAGTCCGTGCTGGGCCCGCTGATCACGAAGATCTCCTTCAAGAGCTTTCCGCAATTGATGGGCGGCATCGCGTTGGTCACGATTTTCGTGGGCCTGTTCGTGACCGACATCATCATGGACGGAATGGCGATCGGCGGCATCGCCAATTGGCTGGCCGCGACACTCCTCGTCTGGATCGGCAGCCTCCTCGCGTCCATCCTTCTGCCGATCTACGTATTCAAGCAGTTGTCGGAAAAGGCCAAGAACAATGGTTGAAGCGTGGCGTGCGAAGGCCTTGCTTGCGCAAATTCTTTAGGCGAGGCGCGTTCAGGTTTTCGCGTTTCGGTTGAATAGTGCCATTTTGCCTCGGTGCTTCAACGCCGTACCGGATTTCCGGACAAGCGGCGACAGCGGAATTTGATGCGCATGGGCAACAGTCTAAAGTGTGGGCCAACTTCCGAAGTGGAAGCCCTGTCTCGGCTCTGGATCGGACGCAGGTCTTGTTGTCCAATCCTTACGAGTGGCGGGAAAGGGCATTAGGCACGTACGCGCCCCGACCCGGGTGGCCGAAACAGAAGGGACTCGGAAATGAAATACTGGTTTCTGTGGATGGTTGTGGGAATCCTTTCCATAATCGCGGGGATCGTCGCATTGGCGAACCCGTTCGCCGCTACTTTGACGGCTGAATTGATCGCCGGTTACATGTTCCTGGCCATCGGCGTCCTGACGCTGGTGTCCGCCTTCCAGGACCAGGGATGGGGCGCGCGCATATGGGCGTTGCTGCTCGGTGCCCTGATCACCATCTTCGGCTTCAACCTTGTCACGAAACCGCTGGAGGGCATCATTCAACTGACCCTGATCGTGGCGACGCTGATGATGGTCATGGGCATTTTCCGTATCGTGATCGCCTTCACACCGATGGCGGCAGGCGCGCGGGGTTTTCTGATCGTGGCGGGGCTGGTGTCCATCGTCCTGTCAATCATGATCTTCTCGAACTTCCCGTGGTCGAGCGTCGTCGTGCTGGGCATATTCCTGGCGATCGAACTGATATCGAACGGTGTTTCGATGGTTTTTGTCGCACTTGACCGGCGCGAGCCCGAGAAGACATGAGGCTGTGGTGCGGCCTCTCCATGCGCCTGAGGTCGTTCATCACATCCGGCGTCGGAATAATCCGCCATAGGAAATGCCATCCAGAGGAGCCATGCCGCAGAAACATTCCAGTAGTGGCGTCGTGACACTTGCGGCCGCGGCCCTGTCCGCGGCCGTGGCGCTGGTTCCTGCCTCTCTCCCCGCCGAAGAGGGCGCCGCATTGCGCGGCGTGCCTTACCTGACGATCCGGAACAGGACAGGCGACAGTGATCCGGCACGCTTCTACGGCGATGAACGCGGCGACCTCGACGCCGGGTACTGCGATATCGCGGAACGCAGGTTCGACATGCTTACGTCCGTCGCCGAGGCCGCACCCTTCCGCATCCCCGACGAGATCCTCCGCGTCGAGAACGTGCGCCCGACGCCCATCGACGATGTGCTCGAGACGCTTGCCGAGACCAGCGAGGGCGCCGCGCCGCTGCTCTACACCCACGGGTTCTACATCGACTTCGAGAAGGGGTGCCGGCGCGCGACGGTCTTGCAGGAAAGCGCGGGGCTGGAGGGGCGCTTCATGTGGTTCAGCTGGCCGTCCGACGGGAGCCTGCTGAACTACACCCATGACGAGGCAGACCTCTACTGGAGCGTGCTGGATCTCGCCGAGACCATCGTCACGCTGGAAGAACGCTTCGGCCCCGGACAGCTCAACCTCGCCGGCCATAGCCTTGGCGGGCGCGGCATGGTGCTCGCCATTCATGACGTGGCGGCGCAACGGCCCGACGTGAGGCTGGGAGACGTCGTTTTGCTGGCGCCTGACATGGATTTTGACGTATTCGCGCGGCTTCTGCCGCGTATCCGGCCGATCGTCCGAAGTATCACGGTATACGTTGCAAAGGCAGACAGGCCCCTCGCGCTATCCGAAAAGGTGCACGGATACCCGCGCCTCGGCCAGTCCGGCAACGATGTATCGCAGCTCGAAGGGGTCGACGTGATCGACCTGAGCGACCTTCGGGTCCAAAGCCCGACCGGCCATCTGTACCATGTCTACAACGATGAGGTGGGCGCCGACATGAGCCAGTTGCTGAACGAAGGCTTGCCGCCTGCGTCGCGCCGGAACATGCTGCGCGCAGGGCCGAACCTGTGGCGCCTGCAGCGGGAGGAGTGACGCGGCGTAGTTATGTTTGCAGGCGGTCATGCCCCCGTAGGGCGGTCAGCATCGACATTTGGGACGAAGAAATGAAGGCAACCATGACACAGATCCTTGGGAACGCGCGTCGGAACTCGACCTGGATTGCAGCCCTTATCCTGTTGACGGCAACCACACCAGTCGCGGCGCAGGAGTTCGACCCGGCGCTGGGCGCCGAGGCGCTGGCCGTGATGGGGGATGGACGGATCGTCCTGCAGAATGGTGATGACGTCTTCGATTGCGCCCTGATTGCCGGACAGGACGCGGTCACCATCGGAGATTGCCGGCCAGGCGGGGATGCCATGGCGCTGCTGTCGGCGCTGTCCGACGAGGATTGGCAAACGTTAGTGCGCGACACGCTTCTCGACGAACGATGCCGATTGTCGGCCTTCGGCGCGGTCGCCGAGGTCGTGGCCGCTGCGGCCGAGGCAAACGGCGTGGACCCTGCCACGATAGAGGGCGCTCGCGCGGCCCTCAGCGCCCGCGCCGATGCGGCCGTTGCGCAGATGCTGCGTGATGGTCGGCTGACCTATCGCGGCGGTGAGCTTGCGCTCGACGCATGCCCGTGATCCCTGCCAAAGCTCATGGAGCGCGCCTGCCGTGCACTTGATAAAGACGATCTACGGCGGCCTGCGCGATGTCTGGCTCGACACCCGGGTTCGAGGCATATTGATCTTCGCGTTTTCGATGATCGCCGTCGCCACGCTGACGTTCTGGCTATTGGAAGGATGGTCGCTTCTCGACGCGGCGTTCTTCTCGGTCGTCACGATTTCGACCGTGGGATACGGCGAACTGGTGCCGCAAACCGTTCTGGGCAAGCTTTTCGCGATGTTCTACATCCTGGTCGGCCTCGGCGTCTTCGTCGCGGCGGCAACGGCCGTGGCGGATGCCCTGCTGCGCCGACGCGAGCAGGATAGCGAGGGCGAAGAGTGATGCTCTCCATTTCATTGCGTATTCTCTGGATTGGCCGCTCGGGCGGCCTTGAAACAGCCTGCAAAGCCTCAAGGATCCCATGACACAAGACAGCACGGCCTATTCCATCGACGGAACATCGTTCCGCTTCTCCGCCACCCTCGAAGCCGGTCTGGAGCTGGGCGGATATGTGCGCATCGATACCGGCGAAGGCGCCGAGTACCTCGGGCAGATCCTCGATATCGAGCTCGAAGTGGACGGATCCGGCGGGCGCCAGCTTTTGGGACACGGCGAGATACGGGCCGCGACGCATGGAAACGGGACCAGTTTCGGCGCGGCGCGCATTTCTGCAGCCGACCCGAAAGCCGTGAAGGCCCATTTCGACAAGAAACGCGGCAGCAAGGCCGGGCTCGAGATCGGTGCGATGCGCCGGGTGGCAGACGAGGTGCCGGCGACGCTCCAGGCCGCCGGGTTCGGCCGGCACACGCTGGTGTGCGGCCAGTCGGGGTCCGGCAAGACCTATTCGCTCGGCGTCGTGCTCGAGCGACTTCTGCTCGAGACCGATCTGAGGATCGCCATCCTCGACCCGAACTCCGATTACGTGCGCCTGGGGGAACTGAGTGATGCCGGGTCTCTCGGGATGCAACCGGACGCCCATGCCACCCTCGCACAACGCTACGAGGCTGCGGTGCGCGGGCTTTCGGTGCACGGAACACGGCCCGCGCAAAAGCCGCTGCGTTCGCGCTTCGGACGGCTTCCGATGGCGCAGCAGGCGCTGGTGCTCGACCTGGATCCGATCCGTGACGCGCGAGAATACAATGTGTTCCGCAGGATCGTGAAAGACATCGGCAGCACCGAATACACGCTCGGCGATGTGCGCCAAAAGGCGGCGGCGATGTTCGACGACGCCTCCCGCAACCTCGCCATTCGCATCGAGAATCTCGACGTCGAGGATCTGGGCATCTGGGCGCCCACTGGCGAGCCGGCGATGACCGATCTTGTGCCGAAGGACTGGCGCGCGCTCGTTCTGGACCTCGGCAGCCTTCCCTCGCCCGGTGAACGCTCGATGATGGCGGCCAGCGCCGTTGCGCATTTCTGGCAGTCCCGCCACGACCGTCAGCCCACGCTTCTTGTCATTGATGAAGCCCATAATGTCTGTCCTCAGACGCCGGCGGACCGTTTCCAGGCGATGGCCTCCCAGGAACTGGCCGCTATCGCCGGAGAGGGGCGCAAGTTCGGCCTCTATCTGCTGCTCGTGACGCAGAGGCCCGAGAAGCTTCACGTCAACGTGCTTTCGCAGTGCGAGAACCTGCTTCTCATGCGAATGAACTCGGCAAGTGATATCGAGCACCTTTCGCAGGTCTTCTCCCACGTTCCCGCCGCGCTCATTCGTCAGGCCTCGACCTTCGGTCTTGGCCAGGGGCTGGCAGCGGGCCGTATCGCGGCGGACCCCATGATGTTCCAGACCGGCACCCGTTACTCGGTCGAGGGCGGGGGAGATATTCCGGCGACATGGGCGCAGCGTCGCGACGGCTGACGCATCGTGCACGATCCCGGCCATGCGATGCCGGCCATGCGTTCCGTTCCGTCTTGAGGCGTTCTATCCGCCGCCTGTCACGACTGTCCTGAGAGCCGAAAGGTCGAGCAGTTCAATCTCTCCGTAGCCAAGACGCAATGCTCCCGCGGCCTCAAGCTCCCGGAGCGCTGCATTCGTCCGACGCCGTGACAGCTTCGCGATCGACGCGAGTTCGCCCTGCGTCAGTTCGAGCCGTCCGTTCCAGCCCGGCCCCCCGCGGTCGATGCGCAGCAGGCAGGCGCTGACGCGCCGCAGCGGCTCGGCGATCCCGAGGGCCTCGGTCGCTTCGAGGGCGAGGCGCTGGTTGGCCGAGGACATCATGAGCAGAAGCTGAAACATTGCCGGATGCATGTCGCAGATGCGGGCGATTTCGGCCCGGCTGAGACGGAGGAGCCGTGTGTCGCGCTGCAAGGTGATGTCGAAGCGCCGCGGGCTGCCGGTGACAGCGGCCAGATCGCCGATCCACCATCCGGGCCCGGCCACGTGCGCGAGGGAGCGGTCCTCGCCCCACAACGGCAGGTGCATGTCCAGCCGACCCGACAATATACCGAAGATGCCTCCGGCCGGATCGCCCACGGCGTAAAGGGCCTGCGCCTCCCGTGCCGTTATGAGGTCACAGCGGCGCTCGATCTCGCCACGCAGGTCGTCCGCCGCGTGCTCCAGCCACCCCATGCCGTCCAGCACCATCGCAAGCCCCTCCAACCGGCAAAAAAAATCGACATTGAGAACAGCGGAACAGTCTTTTCAATTAACGTTCTAAACAAATGCGGCGCAAGCCCCGCGCCAGAATGCGCGCGGGGGCGCACAGAAGGGCGTTGGATCGGCACAGGGTGATCGACATGAACAGGCTTGCGGCGGAATTCATCGGAACATTCTGGCTCGTCTTCGGCGGATGCGGCAGCGCCGTGCTCGCGGCTGGCTTTCCCGAGGTCGGTATCGGTCTTCTGGGTGTGTCGCTCGCTTTCGGCCTGACGGTCCTGACGATGGCCTACGCCGTGGGACACGTGTCCGGTGGGCATTTCAATCCGGCCGTCTCGCTGGGCCTCGCGCTGGCCGGACGGTTCGGCTGGGGTGATCTGGCGCAGTACTGGGTCGCGCAGATACTCGGCGGGATCTGCGGCGCGGCGGTTCTCTTCGCCATAGCTTCGGGCGGGCCGGACTGGACGGCGGGCGGCTTCGCATCGAACGGCTATGGCGACCTGTCGCCAGGCGGCTACGGACTGTTCGCGGTGATCCTTGCGGAAATCGTGCTGACCGCGGTGTTTCTGATCATCATCCTTGGCGTGACATCGCGCAGCGCACTCGCCGGTTTCGCGCCGATCGCCATCGGCCTCGGGCTGGCGCTCATTCACCTGATATCGATCCCGGTCTCGAACACCTCGGTAAATCCGGCGCGCTCAACGGCGGCGGCGATCTTCGCGGAAACGGCGGCCGTGTCGCAGCTCTGGGTGTTCTGGGTGGCGCCGCTGGCAGGGGCTGGACTGGGGGCACTGATCCACAGGCTGATCTCATCGCCCGAGCCACAGGGGGTCGCGGCATGAGACGTCATCAAGGAAAGGAAACCATGTCGATCCAACACGCTACGCGCGCCTTCGTCACGGCTTGCCTGTTGTCCATGGCGCCGCTCTTGCTTGCCGGCGCGGCAACCGCGCAGACGGACGAGGCACCGAGCCTCGAGCAGGTACGCGAGAATGTCGCCGAGGCGATGGAGGCAATTGCCGCCTATTCCGAAGCGCAGCGCGAGGCGGCAGCGGCCGAGGCGCGCACCGCGCTCGAACAGATGGACGCGGCCGTGGCGGCCCGGCAGCGGGAGATGCGCGAGGCATGGGCGGAACTAACCGAACCGGCCCGGGAAGACGCCAACGCCCGCCTGGCGGAGTTGCAGTCGGCGCTTGTCGATCTGGCCGAGCGGGTCGGTACGCTCCAGGCCGGCGCGGACAGCGCCTGGGTGGAGTTGAACGAAGGGCTCTTGGCCGCCTGGGGAGAGTTGTCCGCTGCGGTGAGCGCCAGTCTCGAACAGCCAGCATCGGCGGAGTGACGAGCGCAGAAGAAAAAATCGGCCCGGTTACGGACAAACACACGCCACGCGCAGCCGCGCAATCGTGTCGAACAGGGCCCCATCATGGAAGGAAAGTCTATGGATGAAACAATCGTGCGGGAGACACTCGGCTTCTTCGACATCCTATGGTCGATCGTCCTGTTGTTTCTGCTTGTGGCCTGGATCTGGGTCGTCATCTCGGTCCTTGCGGACGTGTTCCGCAGCCGGGACATGCGCGGCATCTCCAAGGCGCTTTGGGTGCTTTTCATTATCCTGATCCCCTGGCTCGGCGTGCTCGCCTACATCATCGTCCGGGGCGACCGGATGCAGGAGAATCAGCTGCAGGCGGTGAAGCAGTTTGAGGATGCACAACGCGATTATCTTCGCAGCGTCGTCGGAACCTCGCCTGCAACCGAACTCGAAAAACTGGCCAATTTGAAAGAAAAGGGCGTGCTGAGCGAAGAGGAGTTCACCGCTCAGAAGGCCCGGATCCTGAACGCCTGACGGCAGGCTGCGCGGCGCGCAAAATCCACGAAAAAAGAGAGGGACAACCCATGCGTTTTCATTCCAGCCTCGTCGCAATGACGGTGGCCTCGACGCTCCTGCTGACCGGATGCGAGGGGACCGGCGAACGCCAGCAGGGCGGCGCCATCCTCGGCGGGATGTTCGGTGGTTTCCTTGGTGCAGCCTCCGACGACGAGAACCGCCTGCGCAACGCGGCCTTCGGCGCCACGGCAGGTGCGATCGCGGGCGGAGGGATCGGCGCGATGCTCGATGCTCAGGCCGAAGACCTGCGGTCGTCCCTGGAGAACGATGGCATCATCGTTGAGAACACGGGCGAATTCCTCCGGGTGATCATGCCGGGTGGCCTGCTGTTCGACGTCGACAGCGCCGCGGTCGAGCCCGCGGTCCAGCCAGATCTGCGCGCGGTGGCACAGAACCTGATCGCCTACCCCGAAAGCACGGTCACGGTGTTCGGACATACCGATGACACCGGCTCATCAGCGTACAATCAGGACCTGTCCGAGCGCCGGGCACAGGCTGTGGCCGGCGTGCTGGTTCGCGACGGTGTCGCAGCCTCCCGGGTCCAGGCCACCGGACTGGGCGAGACGCAGCCCGTAGCCAGTAACGCAACGCCGGAAGGTCGTCAGCAGAACCGCCGGGTCGAGGTCATCATTCGGCCGAATGCATGATGGTCGCGCTTGCGATGCCGGCGCGTTGCCGTGGCAAGAATCATGATTGAGGGGTGAATCCGTGATCCGTTTCCTGATATCCACCGTTGCCTACCTCTGCGCAAACGCGGTTGGCCTGCTGCTTGCCGCCGCCATCCTGCCGGGTTTCGTGATCGGTCCGCTCTCCTTCGTGATCGCGGTCGCGATCTTTTCACTGGCCCAGTCTGTGCTGGGTCCGCTGATCACCAAGATATCCTTCAGGAACTTCCCACAAATCATGGGCGGTATCGCGTTGGTGACCATCTTCGTCGGCCTCTTCATCACCGACATGATCATGGACGGCATGGAGATCGGCGGTATAGCCAACTGGCTCGCGGCCACGCTGCTCGTCTGGATCGGCAGTCTCATCGCATCGATCCTGCTGCCTCTCTACGTCTTCAAGCAGCTAGCCGAGAAGGCGGGTTGACCCTACCCCACTGGTTCCGGCTGACGGGTCCGGTGGGAACGGCATCTCTCAAAGGAAAACGACATGCAGAACTGGTTCCTCTGGCTTCTTGTCGGCATTGCCTCGGTCATCGGTGGCTTTGTCGCCCTCGCCCATCCCTTCGCCGCTACGCTGGCGGCAGAGCAACTGGCGGGATGGCTGTTCTCCGCCATCGGCATCCTGACGCTTTTGTCGGCCTTTCAGGACAAGGGCTGGGGCGCGCGTATCTGGGCGCTCCTTCTGGGCGTGCTCCTCACGGTCTTCGGGTTCAATCTCGTCGTGAACCCTCTCGAAGGCGCGGTCCGCCTGACCTTCATCGTCGCGATCATGCTTGCGATCATCGGTGTGTTCAGGCTTGTCATCGCCGTGACGCCCATGGCAGCGGGGTCGCGGATGATCCTGGGTCTGTCCGGGCTTATCTCGATCGCGCTTTCGGTGATGATCTTCACGAATTTCCCATGGTCCAGCCTCGGTGTGCTTGGGATCTACCTGGCGATAGAACTCATCTCGAACGGGGTCTCGCTGATCTTTGTCGCCCTCGACAGACAGAAACCGGACGTGACTGCATAACATCCATCAAGGGCCGGGCCAGCGCGGCCTTCCGCCACTGTCTGGCAGCGCCCGCGTTTTCCGGTTCGGCGGCAAACGACCTGAACGAGGGCGTCGTCGCAGGAGGAACTCGTGAAGAAATGGTTTAGCATGCGCATTGATGCGAGGGCTGACACCGGCCTTGACGATGCGGCCATCGTCGACGCCGCCGTGCGCCGCGGCATCGCCTTCATGACGGACGGGGCGCTGATCACGCTGATCGCCGACCGGCACGCGGAGGAGCCCGCGGTGGTCGAGGCGGCGATCCGCGAGCTCGAGGACAGAAACCCCAAAAAAACCAGACGCAGTGTTCTGCCAAAGAGGATTGAGCCATGATTGCGGGACATGAGCGCGGGAGTCGGGCCGGGAGACCGCATCCCTTGTGGCGAAAAAAGTCACCTCCTTTCACCTCGCGACGGTGGTGACATTTTGGCTTCTTTGGTCGCCACCACGATGGCGATCCGTGACCAGGGACAGTGGACCGTCTCTTGCCGCGGGGAGCTGACTTGGACCTTTGTGCAACTCACCCACACATATCGACGCGCCCGGATGCCGTAATCGTAGCGTTCCGACCCATCTCCGATACCATTGCAACCAGGTTAACATGACGGACGATTGCTGATGGAACCCTCCACGATTCCAGAGGTATACGAGCGCATCACGCTCCCCTTCCTCGGACTGGGCACGATGGCGCTCGTTCTTGCCGTCCTGCTTCCCGCTTTCGCCATCCTCGGATTCATGTCAGGGCGGAGCAACCGCACCCGAAAGATCGCTTCGGGCGAAGAGGTTGATCTGCGCGCAGGCGAGGCCTCCCTTGGCGCGATCATGGCGCTTCTGGGCCTTTTGCTCGCCTTCAGTTTCGGAAGTTCACTATCCCTCTTGGAGTCGCGAAAAACGGACATCATCACGGAGGCCAATGCGCTCGGTACGGCATTCCTGCGTGCCGACTATCTCTCCGAGCCGTCGCGCAGCGAGCTGAAGGCCGCACTCTATGAGTACGCGCAGACCCGCCTGATCCCCGAGACTGGTAGTATCGTCTCCAGGGAAGACGCCAGCGCCTTCATCGACCGCAGCCTTGCGGCACAGGAACGGCTGTGGCCATTGACGGTCACTGCCACGGCCGACCCGCTCCCGCCGGCCATTGCGACCTTCTTCGCTGGCGCGGTGAATGATGTGCTCGACGCCCATCAGATGCGGATGCGTAGCATCTCAGTCCCCGTGACCGAACTCTCCCAGGTCATCGTCGTGGTGACCGCGCTTGCAGCGCTTTTCCTGCTGGGCAACCGCGCTGGTATCGCTGGTCGGACGTTGACATGGCGCACCTACATATTCGCGGGCCTTCTCTTCGTGGTGATGATGACCGTACTGGACGTACAGCGGGCCTCACAGGGTTTCATTCGTGTTGACCAGACCGCCCTGATGGCCACGCTCGCCGACATGGAGGCAACACTGCGCTGACGGTACTTTTCAGGACAGGTTTATTGCTTGGTGGGCGCCCAGTCGCCAAATTCCTGCGCGATGTGACTGTTGATTTCCCGACTCTCGCAGCAGACGGCACCGATCGCGACTTGCCTCGCGGCGCAGGGAAAAACAAAGGTTTGGAGGAAAAGAGTTCGCGCCTGGTTCGGAATTATTCTTCAGCCGCTTCCAGATCGGGCTCGGCCCAGCATTCGGAGTTCTGCGCCTCGGATGTTCGCTCCGTCCGCATCTGAGACATCAAGTCCCCACGCAGCGAACGACCGGTTCCGATTTGAATCATTTAGCGGGGTTCGAACGACCGCTTTCGGGAAACTGAGCTACGCTGCAGCAAGGCGCTCCTTGCCCGGCAGTCATCTGGACGCTCGGAGATGCCGCGGGAGCGTCAGGCCGGTTTGTCCGCAAGCCAGACCTTGACGTCGACCGCAGCGAACGGCTCCTCTCTGCCGGTTAGCCGCCATTGGTTATTGGGCCAGTTAATGACAGCATCGCGGACAATCCGGACCGATGCGCCCGCGGCATGTTGGGGCGTCCAGATGACCGGCTGTCAGCTAACTTGTCGTTGCAGTGCAGCTCGGGTTCCCGGAAGCGGTCGTTCGAGCACGGCATAATGGGGCACATCCGAACCGGTCGTTCGCCGCGCGACAGCTTGATGTCTCACATGCGGACGAACCCGCCATTCGCATTGGATGAGCGAACGGCGGGTCGACGGCAAGTCTCGGCCTTTCGCGTCACGACTTCGTCACGCTGCGGCTGGTTCGCCTCCGAACAATGCCCAGAATTCCTCGCGCGCGTTGCTGCGCGGGAACAGGGACGCGGGAACGGGACAGCCGAGGAAGCCGCAGAGAGGCTCCCACCCGTCCGCGGGCGTGAACAAGAGCAGCTTCTCGGCCGGGATCTTCGCGCGCACCATCTCGTTGTTGCGCCGGTAGGCGGCGATCGAGCGCTCCCGGTCGAGACCTCCGAACACGTCCTCGATGAGGAGCTTGTCCATGGTCTCGAACACGTCGGCGACAGGCGGCGGCAATGGTAGGCTCTTGCGGTGCTCGAAGAACTTGCCGATCGTGGCGGAATAGCTGGCCCACCACTCACCATCAGGGCGCTCAGTATGGATCACCTTCGCCTCAGGAAAGGCGATGGACAACTCATGCCAGACCGAGGCGCCGGGGAAATCGACCTGGGCCTGATAGTCCTGGAAGACCTCCGCCCAATCCATCTCCTGTCCTGCCGCCCGGGCCTTCCAGTGCGCCGGCTGGGCGGGATTGCCCATGACCTCGACCATGTGATGGCAGGGTCCAAAGCCCAGCTGTTCCAGGGCCATTTTCGTTGACATCGTTCCGGTCCGGCCAAATCCGGAGCCAATGATCTTCAGTCCCATTCGCGTGGGTCCTTCTGCTGGTGTTTCGCGGAATTTGTTGAAGCGTGAGATCAGGTTGGCCAATGATAGCCTCGTGCACAAACGAAAGGTCTTCAGCGGTCATGAAGGAGATTCAGCTTCACCGGATCGACCTGAACCTTCTCGTGGTGTTCGAGGCGCTGATGTCGGAAGGCAGCGTGGCCGGGGCGGCGGAGACGCTCGGCAAGACGCCGTCGGCGATCAGCCACGCGCTGGCCCGGCTGCGCGACCAGGTCGGGGACCCGCTCATGGTCCGGGTCGCAGGGCGCATGCAGCCGAGCCCCTTCGCACTCACCCTGATCGAGGACGTCCGCCCGATCCTGCGCAGCATCAAGCGCGTCCTCGCGGTGCCCGAGCCCTTCGATCCGGCCACCAGCGACCGCGTGTTCCGCGTGGCCTGCCCGATCAGTGGGCGGTTTCTGTCGGACGTCATCAGAAAAGTTCGGGCCGAGGCGCCGAGCGTCAAGCTCGAGTGGCTGTCCGCGCCCCGGCAGGTCTACGCTGCGGTGGCGGAGGGACTGGTCGACATTGCCCATCTGGGCGGCGAGACCCGGCTGCCCGACGGACTCGATGCGGTCGAGGTCGCGCCCTTCGTGTGGACCAGTTTCCTTCGCGACGGCCATCCCGCGCTGGCCGACTGGGGCCCTGAGGCCTGGTCAAGCTATCCGCATGTCCAGGTGAACATCTCGAACGATGCGCGAAGTCCCCTCGACAATCCCGCCGACAGCAAGCCACCCGACAGGACCATCGGTGCGCTGATCTCGGAGTTCTCCAGCCTCGGTCCGCTTCTTGCAGCCAGCGACCTGATCGGGACCTTTCCGAGGATCATGCTGGCCTGGGACTTGCAGACCTACGGCCTACGCCCGGTCGTTCCGCAGATCACGCCGGCGGCGTTCCGCACACGCTTTTTCTGGTCGTCGCGCCTTGCCAACGATCCGGCCTCGAAATGGATACGTGAGATTGTGCTGACGACGTATGCCGAGCTCCACTCCGAGGCGGACCGCCTGGTGGAGCAGGCCATTGCCATAGCCGGCTATTGAATTGTGAGACCCGCCTGACGGCCGGTCATCCAAGTCAGCAGTGGCTCGCCTGCAAGGGCTTGTTCGAAGGTGAGCCAGACGACAATCAAGCCAGCAAAAGCGACCAGCCAGACGGTCCCGCGGCCAAAAGATGCCTGATGACGGTCAGTGAGCCAGCCGACGACTGGCAGGACCTGCACAAGATGTGTCGCGAAGAAATGAGGGACCCTAAGATCACCACCGGTCGTCGACCAGCCAAAGACCGGCAATCCACTTGCGTCGGTCAGGTCGCCTCCAACCCAGTGGCCGGTCGGTGTAAGCTGCAGGCTGGACATTGCACCGGCTGTCAGGAGCGTGGCGAGGGTTCCGATAATCGCCCCGAGCGCCGCTCCC
>Ga0102934_1001682_pt1 | contig 15481 bp, 14 predicted proteins | sample SalPonR2_A_D1_MG_FD_78175 | JGI IMG/M metagenome (GOLD analysis project Ga0102934, IMG submission 78175) | Salt pond soil microbial communities from South San Francisco under conditions of wetland restoration - Salt Pond MetaG R2_A_D1_MG | ecosystem: Environmental > Aquatic > Marine > Intertidal... | reverse complement strand
CATCACTTGTATCCACTATTTCCTCCAGGTCTTCGTTAGTTAACACTTTTTCAGGTGCATAACTACAAATACCTGCTAATTTGACCTTTGTACTATTCACTATCTCTCCTTAATTATTTTGACTTGTAAAATTTTTTCATATGCGGTAAAAATTTTGACTTTATTGAAAAGCTGGCGAATTTTAAAGCATTGAAAATTGCTTTAGAATTTGACCGACCGTGAGCAATTATTGATATTGCATTTAGTCCAAGCAAAAAGGCTCCACCATATTCAGTATAATCCACCTTTTTTTTAAAATGCTTAAATGCAGGATAAGAAAGAATTGCTCCAATTTTAGCCACCCAATCTTCATTAAACTGTTTTTTTAAAATTTCAAATAGTGACAGAGCTACGCCTTCCACTGTTTTTAGCATTATATTTCCCACAAAACCATCACATATAATTACGTTAACCTTGCCTTTTAGGATATCTTTACCTTCAATATTACCAACAAAGTTGATAGATTTGTTTTTTTCCAGTTCTTCATGAGTTGCTTTTGTGATCTCGTTGCCTTTTTTCTTTTCTTCGCCAATATTCAAAAGTGCAACCTTAGGATTTTCCTGCTTAGTTAAATAAGAGGAGTAGATATTACCCATTTCTGCAAACTGCACCAAATTTTTTACTGAACAATCTACATTTGCGCCGACATCCAGTACGACCACAGGATCTTTAATAGTGGGCAATTGTACAGCAAGAGCAGGTCGCAAAATTCCAGGAATCCTGCCTAGATTAAGAAGTGAACCTGCCATAACAGCACCGGTGGAACCTGCACTAACTAGGGCTGAGGCTTTTTTATCTTTTACAAGTTCAATAGCTTTTATTAGAGATGATTCTTTTTTTCTTTTGACTTCTTTAAGTGGCTTTTCGGAACTTTTTATAATTTGTTCACTGGGAATAATTTCAATAGTATCTTCATCAAAATAATATTTTTTTAGTTCCTTTTTTAATTGCTGCTTTTTACCAACTAAATATATTTTATCGCAGAATTCCTCATGGATAGCTCGTATAGCTCCTTCAACTTCGGGAGCAGGTGCATTATCACTACCAAATGCATCCAGGGCAATATTCATACAGTGTGTTTATAATTATTCAGAAACTGAAACTACTTTTTTACCTTTATAGAAACCACAATTGGGACAAGCGTAATGAGGTCGCTTTCTCTCGCCACAATTTTGGCAAAGTGTTAATTTGGGGGCATTTGCTTTATAATGCGCTCTTCTTTTACGACTTTTTGATTTTGATGTTTTCTTTTTTGGGACTGCCATTTTATAATCTCCGTAATTTTTATAATTTTTTTATTAAACCATTAACTATATTTAAGTTAAAAAACTTGAAGGGGGGATTTTACTGTCAAGGATTATGGAACTGCAAAGGTCAATTTCAAACAAAATTTTTGTTAGATTTTTATAGTTTCTAATATACTTCATGAAAATAATAAATTAAATAATATCAATAATTCTTGAATGCCCTTTGGGTTTAGATGAAGAAATTTCAAAAGCTGTTTGAATTCTTTTGGCTGTTTCTTCTCCCTTATCGTTACTAAAATATAAAGTGGCTAATGTTGTACCCTTTTTTACTTTATCACCAATTTTTTTGTAAATTTCTAATCCGGCCGAGTGATGCAAACTGTCTGTAATTACTTTTCTACCGGCATTAACGTCTATCAAAGCCCAGCCAATTTCTCGGCTGTTAATTTTTTTTACATATCCACCTTCAGAAGCCTTTATTTCGATTTCTGATTTGGGAGAAACTAATAGAGAATAATCATCAATTATATTTATATCTCCATTTTGTAATTTGACAAAATTCTTAAATTTTTCCAGCGCTCCCCCTGAATCGAGAGCTTTTTGCAACATTTCAGTAGCTTTTTTTTCTGAATTCGTCAGGTTTGCCATGATTAGCATTTGTTTGGCTAAAGCAAATACGACTTCTTTTAGATCTTTTTGGTAATTACCTTTTAAGAATTCAATGCTTTCTATTATCTCAATTCCATTTCCCACAGTATAACCCAAAGGTGCGTCCATGTATGTAAACACCACTTTGACTTTTTTTCCAAATTCTTCTCCTACTTTTTTCAAAAATTTTGCCAGATTTTTTCCGTGTTCCAGCTTTTGCATAAAAGCTCCAGCTCCTACTTTTAGATCAATAACAAGTCCATCTATACCGGAGGCAATTTTTTTACTCATTATACTGGCAGTAATCAAAGGAATGCTCTCTACTGTGCCGGTAACGTCTCTAACTGCATAAATTCTATGGTCTGCGGGAACCAGGTCCTCGGTTTGACTAATGATAGCAAATCCATTTTTAGCGACCAAATTTTTAAATTCTTCTTTCTTAACATTAGTTTTGAAACCGGGAATAGATTCCAGTTTATCAAGTGTACCACCTGTATGACCAAGCCCTCTTCCCGAAATCATAGGATCATATACACCGCAAGCTGCCACCAGGGGTGCCAAAATTATCGAAACCTTGTCCCCTACTCCGCCTGTACTATGTTTATCGATATATTTACCATTGGTTTTGCCAAAATCTATTGTATTCCCAGAATTAATATAGCTTTCTGTTAGCCAATAGGTTTCCTGATAGTTCATTCCATTAAGCAAAATTGCCATCAGCAGAGCAGACATCTGGTATTCTTCGATGTTGCCTTTTAAGTAGTCATCTACAAAATAGACTATTTCTGCTTTAGTTAATGCCTTTTGATCTCTTTTTTTTATAATTATCTCATGAGCATTCATAATCACCTTACTAGATGGATATTATTGCAAATTATTCAACCCAGAATGTTATTGTATGATCCTTATAGATAATTTTGATGTTGGTTTTTTCAACAATTTCAAAATCTTCAAAGAAAATATAACCCCTTTTAGTTGCGTTGGGCAGTAAATGGTTAAAGGTAAATGAATCAAATCTAATATTTTTTATACCGGTATCCCGGGTCTGAAATTGATCTTCTATATCCAGCAATTCATTGGGGCTTCTAGGTATAAGTGGATATTTTTCATCAAAGTAATCTCTATAGGGATAGACTACATCAATAACTTCATCAGATGTATATAAACTGTACTGTTCCTGTTCGGAATCAAGCAGGTTAAATGAATTCATATCCAGTTCAATTCTTTTATCGGATTTATTTCTTAGAATAACATAGAAAGTAACAAAATATGTATTTAAATTTTTAGGGTTTTGATTCCATTCCTTATGTCTTATAGCCAGATCGTAATCTTTTTCTTTTATTAGGGCAAAGTTATCAGAAATTTCAATTTTATCAGTCTTTACAGGAACAATTTTTGTAGCGCAGCCCATTAGGAAAAATAAAATGGCGATAAATATTAGTATAAATTTTTTATTATCCACATTTACCTGTTTTTTAAGTTTTCTTCTATTATTCCGTATTTTCTTGTTCCTCATCCGCATTTATATCTTCTCTATCAGCTTTTTCATCTTCTTCATCTACTTCTTCTTCATGGACTACTCTTTCCACATCTGTAAGTTTATCTCCTTCATTAAGTGTTATGAGTCTTACACCCTGAGTATTTCTGCTTATTATTGAAATTTTATCTACATGTTGTCGAATTACTTTTCCATTATTTGTTATCAGTATGATATCATCATCATCGACTACTTCCTGCACTTTAACCAGATTGCCATTTCTTTCTGTAGTTTTTATAGTTATTATTCCCTTGCTTCCACGTCGGGTTAAGCGATAGTCCTTAATTGGTGTTCTTTTGCCATAACCATTTTCAGTAATAGATAGAATCGTTCCCTGTCTTTTTACTACAACCATGGAAACTACTTCATCACCTTCTCTAAGCTCGATTCCTTTAACACCTTGTGAATTTCTGCCCATAGGTCTTACATCTGTTTCCTTAAAGCGATTTGCATAACCGAATTTAGTTGCAAGCAGAATTTGATTATCTCCTTCAGTTACTTGTACTCTGATAAGTTGATCGTTCTCAACCATTTTTATAGCGATAATTCCACCAGAGCGGGGGTGTGAATATGCGCTTAGCTTACTTTTCTTTATTCTGCCATTTTTTGTAGCCATAGTAACGTAATGAGGAGCATCAAAGTTTTTCACAGATAGATAAGCTCTAATTTTTTCGTTTCTTTCCATCTGCAGCAAGTTTACAATTGCCTTTCCACGGGCTGTTCTACGTAATTTAGGAATTTTGTGCACTTTTAACCAATGGCATTTACCCTTATTCGTAAAGAAGAGAATATAGGAGTGAGTGGAGGCAATAAAAATATTTTCAATAAAGTCTTCTTCTTTTAAATTGGAACCTGTAAGTCCCTTACCACCGCGTCTTTGTTTTCTGTAAGTATTGATAGGAAGTCTCTTTATATATCCGTGTCTGGAAATAGTGATCACCATCTCTTCATCAGCTATCATATCTTCTGTTTCAATATCTGCTGACCCTGTTAGAATGGGAGTTCTGCGAGCATCACCGTATTTATCGATTATTTCATCCATTTCATCTTTGATTATATTCATTCTCAGGCTTTTGACTTCCAGAATTTGTTTTAATTCTTCAGCACGTTTTACCAGGTCTTTGTATTCAGCTTCAATTTTGTCTCTTTCTAGTCCGGTTAACCTGCGTAAGCGCATTCTGAGTATTGCCTCTGCTTGTTTCTCGGTGAATCCAAACTTTTCCTGTAAGTTTTCATTAGCTTCCTGTGTACTGTTAGCAGCTTTTATTGTGGCAATTACCGCATCTATATTTGCCAGAGCTATTCTGTAGCCTTCGAGAATGTGAATTCTATGTTCTGCTTTCTCAAGTTCATGCTTCGTCTTGCGCACTATTACTTCATGTCTGTGCTCAACAAAATTTTGCAAAAGGCTTTTCATTGATAAAATTTTTGGTTCACCATGAACGAGCGCGCGACTATTAACATTAAATGAAGTCTGTAATCGAGTATATTTATAGAGTTTGTTCAATACAGTTTGTGCATTAGCATTTCTTTTAACATTTACAACCAAACGCATTCCCTGTCTGCCGGACTCATCTCTGATATCTCTAATTCCCTTTATTCTATCGCCTTTTACCAATTTAACGATTTTATTGATCAGCCGAGTTTTGCTAATTTTATAGGGAATTTCAGTAATTACAATTATTTCTGAGCCATTGTTCTTGGTTTCTATACCAACTTTTCCTCTAACAATAACTTTTCCGTGACCAGATATGAAATAATCCTTAATTCCACCTTTGCCAATGATGTATCCGCCTGTACAGAAGTCAGGACCTTTTATATAATCCATCAAAGCTAGAGGTTCCATATCCGGGTTATCAATAAGAGCTTTTATACCTTCGCAAACTTCTGTTACATTATGTTGGGGAATATTAGTAGCCATTCCTACTGCTATGCCTGAAGCACCGTTAACAAGCAGGTTTGGGAACTTGGACGGGAAAACCAAAGGTTCTTCTCTTGTATCGTCATAGTTAGACTGAAAATCAACTGTATCTTTATTAATATCAGCCATCAAGTCTACAGCTGCTTTTTGCAGTCGCGCTTCGGTGTAACGCATAGCTGCAGGTGGGTCTCCATCCTGTGAGCCAAAGTTGCCTTGCCCATCCACCAACATATAACGCAAGCTCCACGGTTGAGCCATTCTAACCAGTGTAGGATAAATAACTTGCTCGCCGTGGGGATGGTAGTTACCAGATGTATCACCCGCGATTTTTGCACATTTTCGGAAATTTTTTCCAGGAGTAAGCTTTAGCTCATGCATTGCGAACAAAATTCTTCTCTGAGAGGGTTTAAGACCATCTCTAGCATCGGGTAATGCACGAGAAGTAATAACACTCATGGAATATTCCAGATAAGCTTTAGTTAAAACATCCTCTATCTCTTTGTTTTCAATTCTTGATCTATCGTGTATCATTTAATGCCATCCTTAATATTTTTGTTCTAAACATCAACTTCAACGTATTTTGCGTGAGTCTTTATATACTGTCTCCTGGGACTTACTTTACTACCCATCCATAATGTAAACATTCTATCTGCTTCTACAGCATCATTCATATTTACTTTGGTAAGTATTCTTTTTTCTGGATTGAGAGTAGTTTCCCACAGTTGATCCGGATTCATTTCACCCAGACCTTTATAACGCTGAATTCCTAACTTTTCTTCATCGTATTTTTTGAGTATTTTATTTTTTTCTTTATCTGAATAGACATATTGTTCACTTCTGCCTCTTGTTACTTTAAAAAGAGGTGGTCTAGCCAGGTATATATGTCCTGCTTCTACCAACGGCTTCATGTATCTAAAGAAAAAGGTCAAGAGCAAAGTGGCAATATGTTTTCCATCCACATCAGCGTCAGTCATAATTATAATTTTATCATATCTCAATTTTTCAATATCAAATTCATCACCGATCCCGGCACCAATAGCTAGAACTATAGGTTGCAATTTATCATTATCAAGTATCTTATCAATTCTAGCTTTTTCTGTATTAATAAGTTTTCCCCACAGGGGTAGAATTGCTTGAAAGGTTCTATCTCTGCCCATTTTAGCGGAACCGCCAGCAGAATCACCTTCAACCAGAAATATTTCAGTTTGAGCAGGGTCCTGAATTGAGCAGTCTGCAAGTTTACCAGGAAGACTTCCGCTTTCGAGAACAGATTTTCTTCTTGTCAGCTCTTTTGCTTTTTTAGCTGCTTCTCTGGAACGGGCTCCTACAATGGCCTTATTAGCAATTTTCTTAGCTTGCTTAGGATTTTCTTCAAAGAAAGTGGTTAGTTTATCATATACAGTAGAGTTGATTATTCCTTTTATGGCAGAATTTTGCAATTTTGTTTTAGTCTGTCCTTCAAATTGAGGATTACTCAATTTAACACTAATAACAGCGGTTATTCCTTCTCGTACATCTCTACCGGTTGGATTAATTTTTTCATTTTTTACCATATTTTCATCTTTTATGTAACCGTTAACCGAACGAGTTAAAGCAGCTTTAAAGCCACTAAGATGAGTTCCGCCTTCTATGGTATTGATATTATTTGCAAAACTATAGATGTTTGCTTGATATCCGTCGTTGTATTGTATAGAAACTTCAAACTCTACTTTTTCCTCTTCCTCAGTACCTTTTATATATATTGGCTCACGCAGAAGGTTGGTTTTATTTTTATTTAAATATTTAACAAATGAATTAATTCCACCAGAGTATTCAAAAACGTGTTTTTTATTCTTTTTCTGGTCTATCAATATTATTTTTAGACCTTTATTAAGAAAAGCAAGCTCTCGCAATCTAGAGGAAAGAGTATCAAAATTAAATTCAGTAATTTCAAATATGCTCTCATCCGGAGTAAAAGTAATTTCGGTTCCAGATTTTTTTGTTTTTTCAATTACTTCTAACTCTGTTTTAGGAAATCCTTTTTCATAACATTGACGGTAAATTTTGTTGTCAATATAAACTTTTACTTCCAAAGATTTTGAAAGAGCATTAACTACTGAAACACCAACACCATGCAGACCACCAGAAACTTTGTAAGTTTTGTTATCAAATTTTCCACCTGCATGTAGCTTGGTCATTACAACCTGTACTGCTGGTACTTTCATTTCTTTATGAATATCAACGGGAATGCCCCTACCATTATCTTCTATTGTTACAGAGCCATCCTCATTAAGTTTTACAACAATCTTATCACAAAATCCGGACATAGCTTCATCAATACTATTGTCAACCACCTCATAAACAAGATGGTGTAGTCCTCTTTCGCTTGTTCCCCCAATGTACATTGCGGGTCTTTTACGAACCGCCGCTAATCCTTTAAGAACTTTTATCGTCTTTGCATTATATTTTATATCCATTTATAACCTCGGTCTTCTATTTATCTTTTAATCCATTTAAAAAGTCATCATATTTATCGGTTTTATCGTTAATATTTTCTTTAACATCACCCAAACTGATAATAAGATCGACTTTGGAAAGTTTGGGAGTTTTTATTCCACTTCTTGGTCTGCTATAAAGCACATTTCCGCGGGGAATCTTGTCTGATAGCGAATAGGATACTTTTCCAATTTCCAAACCACTATTAATCAAGCGTATCTTAGCTTCATCCAGAGTAAGATTATCAAGAGTAGGAACAGGGATCAATTCGGGCCCTTTACTTATTATTACTTCAATTGTATAACCCTCTTTTACAACAGAGTTTGCTTTTGGTTCCTGGGTTATTATACTTCCTTTTAGTACTTCCCTGCTATTTCTCTCTCCTGCCTTCTCAATATACAATCCTTTTTTATAAAGATTATGCTTAGCGCCTTTGTAATCCTTATTCACGAGATCAGGAACTACTACTTCATTTCCGTGTTGGGTGTATATCGTCAAAAATGTTTTAGAAAGAGCAAATCCCAGCAAAAAAATTATAACAAAACTGATGATCACATAAAATATTTTTTTCAAAATTTCTAACATTTTTTCCTCAATCGTGCTGCAAAAGAACCATCCATTTTATGAATATGTGGTAGTGTCTCGATGAATTTGTCATTAACAAAAAATTCATCAACATAATCTCCGCTATCTTCCAGAAAAAAATTTTCATGTTGCTGCAAAAACTTATTGATCTGGTCTTGATTTTCCCCTATATTCATAGTGCAGGTAGAATAAACAATTATACCTTCCGGTTTTAATAAATGAGCGCAATTTTTTAGCAGCTTCTGTTGCCTGGGAAGTAAATTTTTATAATTTTCCTCAGACTTTAAACGTATTTCAGGCTTTTTTTGAATTACACCATAGCCTGAGCAAGGTGCATCTAATAATATTTTATCAAATTTTTCATCTGTTGAATAATTAGTTCCATCTACATTTAAAAATTTAATATTATCAAAATTTAGTCGCTTAGCATTTTCCTTGAGCAGATTAAGGCGGTACATGTCAATATCATTTGCATAAATTGCAGTTTTTGTCTTGCTAGCAATATCAAAGGTTTTACCACCGGGAGCAGCGCACAAGTCTAAAATTCTCTCTTTATTATTAACATCTAATAATTCTACAGGCAAAAATGCGCTTTCATCTTGAATATAGTATTTGCCTTTATCAAAATAATAGTCAGAACGAAAATCAAAATTATCATGTATTTTTACGGAGTTCTGGAAATAATCACTCACAGAAAAGCCAATTTCATTCTGTTTTAAGGAGTTCAAAAATTCTTGAAATTCAACCTCTGAGCCGTAGAAATGTAAATTCAAATTCGGATTTCTATTGAAATAGCTACAAAGATCTTCTGTAGCCTCCGCTCCTAATCGGTCTAACCAATTTTCAATAAGATATTCAGGGAAAGAATATTCAACAGACATTCTTTTAATTTTTTCTTGTGGAAGTCTAAATAAATTCTTTTTTCTTAAATACAACCTAAGTATTGCATTAAGTTTGTTTGCCAATTTACTAATATATAGCTTTCTGCAGACATTTACAGTTTCATTTACGGCTGCATAATCAGGGATAGAATTCATGAAAATAAGTTGATATAATCCCAGTCGAATTAAATTTTTGAACTTATTCCTACTTATTTTAAAATCAAAATTTTGATTTAGCCAATTGATTATGTAGTCCAGATACAATTTACGTTTGATTATACCTTTTGTTAAAGCATAAAGCAGATTTTTCTCTTGTTTTGATATATTTATCTTTACCGTTGTGTTATTTAGTACGGTATTAGAATTTTCTCCACTAATCAGGATTTTATTTAATGCTTTAAAGGTAAGTTCTCTGGCATTCATATTATTTATGCATAGATTTAATAACATTTTTAACAATTGCTTCTGAACTTGTGGGCTTTTGGTTTTTAAGGAAGTTTTGTATACCCTGCTTAACTTTTCTGCGATTATAACCCAGTGATATTAAAGCATGTTCAGCATCTTTAATCATACTTTTATTTTCAGGAGAAACAGTGATTCTGGCTTCGCTTCAAAGAGCGAGGTCGGCAAAGCTGTCTTTTAACTCCACTATCAGTCTTTGTGCTGTTTTTTTTCCGATTCCAGGAATACCGGTAAGCATAGTGACATCCTTGTCAGCGATGGAGCTGACCAGATTCTCTATAGAAAGTCCAGAAAGTATTGAGATTGCTATCTTTGCTCCAATGCCTGAGACTTTAATTAAAGCTTCAAAAACTTCTCTTTGCAGTGCCGAATAGAAGCCATACAGTTTTAAATCAGTCTCTTTGACATCGAGATATGTGAAAAGTTTGCATTTACTGTTTACATCTCCAATTTTATCGAAAGTTGTAACCGGAATATTTATCTTAAAACCCAGACCATTAATTTCAATCACGACAAATGTGGTTTTTTTCTCTGTAATTTGTCCTTGGATATATTCAAACATAATTAAAGATTAGGTTTAATTTTATTATAATGGCAGATTCCAATAGCTAATGCATCAGAAATATCATAGGATGATTTTTTATCGATTTTGGTATTCAGAATAGCGTTTACCATATATTGCACCTGTTTTTTGGAAGCTCTACCATTGCCTACTACAGATTTCTTAATTTTGCGGGGTGTGTATTCATATGTTGGTATTTTGTTTTGTTCCAGAGAAATGAGTATAGCACCGCGTGCTTCACCCAGTGATAATACCGAGCGCACATTTTTTGCATAAAAGATCTTCTCGAGGCTGCACTGGTCCGGATTATATTGATTTATAATTTTATCAACTTCTGTATGAATTTTGTAGATTCGTTTTTGCAAATCATTTTTGCTGGAAGTTTTGATATTACCATAAGTTATAGGAAGTATTTTTGAACTATTGGCTTTAAGAATAGCATAACCGGTAATCAGAGAACCTGGATCGATTCCCATTATGACAATTTCTTCACCCTTCATTACTGGCTACTTGCTCCAGGACTTCATCATCAATATCAAAATTTGCATATACATCTTGAACATCGTCCAAATCTTCAAGATCGTTAATAACATTTATAATTATTTGGGCTTTATCATTAGCAGGAACTGTATTTTTGGGTTTATAGATTAATTGTGCTTTTTCGATTTTAATACCCTCTTTTTCCAGTGCTGCAGTGGCATCATGCATTTCAGTAGATTTTGTAGAAAGAATATAAAATTCATCTTCAGTTTCCATATTTTCGGCTCCGGCTTCCAGGGCTAACATCATTAATTCATCTTCATCAATACTATCTTTTTTAATCATAATGGAGCCTACTCGATTAAAATTCCAGGCAACAGCACCTTTTTCTGCCAAATTACCATTATAAGAGGAGAGTATATGTCTTATTTCAGAAACTGTTCGTTTACTGTTATCAGTTAAACCTTCTATCATTAGTGCAACGCCACCAGGTGCATAACCTTCGTATAAAAAGGGCTCGTAATTGACACCTTCAAGTTCACCAGTACCTTTTTTAACAGCCCTTTCAATATTCTCTTTGGGCATATTGGCAGTTTGAGCTTTGGAAATAGCATTTCGCAGATCAGGATTTGTTTCCGGATCGCCACCATGTTCTCGGGCAGCCACAGTAATCTCGCGAATGATTTTAGTAAAAATCTTACCACGTTTAGCATCTTCTTTACTTTTTTTGTGCTTTATGGAGCTCCACTTATTGTGACCTGACATTTGTCCTCCTTAACTATGAGCTATTCTTCCTTTTTACTTTCTTGAATAACTTGTTCGGCTAAATCACCAGGCAGTTTTTGATAATAGCCAAATTCTTGAGAGAAGTATCCTTTACCTTGGGTTAAAGATTTAAGGGTTGAATAGTAATCATAGAGCTCCGAAAGAGGTAGCTCGGCATTTATAACCTGGTTATTACCATCCTGAGTCATGCCCAGAATTCTACCTCTAATACTACTAATATTACCCATAACATCGCCCATACTTTCGGTAGGCACTACAATTTTGATCTTATGAATGGGTTCTAGCAGTACAGGTTTTGCCTTTTGGAAAGCATCCTGCAAGGCTTTACGAGCAGCTACTTTAAAAGCTTTTTCAGAGGAGTCAACATCATGGAAACTACCATCATATAGTTCTGCGCTAATATCATCTCCGGGATATCCTGCAACGATTCCCTGTTTTAAAGTTTCTACAAGGCCTTTTTCTACAGCTGGTATAAATTTACTGGGAATTACTCCACCTACGATTGAATCTATAAATTCAAAACCTTCACCTCTTTTTTGGGGTGCTATTTTGATGTAGACTTCACCATATTCACCGTGTCCGCCAGTTTGTTTTTTATGACGATATCTGGCTTTGGCTTTAGCTTGAATTGTCTCTTTATACGGAATTCTTGGTTTTGATAATTTTGCGTCAATATTGTAACTATTCTTCAATTTATTTTGAACCAGATTAATCTGGGTATCTCCCTGTCCCGCCAGAATACTTTGCTGAGTTTCGTCATCATATTCTAGATGTATGGATGGATCCTCACCAATTATTTTGGAAAGAGCAGGTCCTATCTTGTCTTCATCTGATTGACTTTGCGGCTTGATTGCCTTCCAGTAAACACTATCAGGATAATCAAATGGTCTTATAATTAATTTTTCACCTTTTGCGCCAATTGTAGAGTTTGTCTGGGAATTTTTGATTTTTACTAATCCACCAAAGTCACCTGCAGATATTACATCTGCATCTTCCCTTTTTTTACCGATAATATAATACATTTGACCGACTTTATTCTTAGTTTGTGAATCTAAGATTTCAAACTCGTCACCAGTAGTAAAAGAACCGGAGAATAAACGAATTACCGAGATATCACCTTGATTTGGCACATAAAAAGTTTTCAAGACAAAGCCAAGCGGTTTATCATATTCATTTAGGTCTAATTCTTTAGTTTCACCGTCTTTTTCTACTTTGATTACAGGCTTATCTTTGGGCGTGGGAAAAATATCATTGATCATATTCATGACCTGTTTTACTCCAATATTTGCAGTAGTTGAGCAACACATAATTGGAATAATATTTCCTTCGGCAAACGATTTTTTTAGCCCATCATGAATCTCTTCCGGAGTTAGAGAACCTTTTTCAAAAAACTTCTCCATAAGTGCATCATCAGACTCAGCAGCTGCTTCAATTACACTCTCATGATATTCTTCCAGCTTATCTGCAAGATCATCCGGTATATTTGCTTCTTTACCATTGATGAAAGCTTCCTTTGTAATTGTATTGATAACTCCTTTAAAGCCAGCACCCTTCCCTATGGGTATGAGCACAGGAACTGTTAATTTGTCATAAAGCTTAGTCACTTGATCAATAATCTCTTCGTACTTGGCATTTTCTCTATCCATTTTATTGATCAGGACAGATTGAGCGTTATTTAATCTTTCGGCATAATCCACAGCAAAATCTGTCATCACTTCTGGTCCATTTACAGCTTCAATAAGTATCAAGGCTGTTTCTACGGCTCGCAAACCGGAAGCCATGTCTCCTTTAAAATCACTATAACCTGGTGAATCTATAATATTGTGTTTTGTTTCATTCCATTCAAAATTACCCACAGTTAATCTAAGTGACATTTTTTTGTCTTTTTCTTCTTCTGTATAATCCATTACGGTGTTACCACTTTCAACTTCTCCAACTCTGGTAATTTGTCCAGCATTGAATAACATGGTCTCTGAAAGAGTAGTTTTACCTGATCCACTTGCTCCGATCAAGGCGTAATTTCTTATACTTTCCATAGGAAATTTCTTCATTAAATTCCTCCATAATTATTGAATATTTTTACTAAAATTATTTTCAACCTAAAATGGTGTCAATCTTTTTAATCATTAGGTTTTATAGTGAGTTATAAATGCTTTAACGTGGTAAAAAGACACAAATTGCTTATTATTTTTTTATTAAAATTTTGAAAAATATATACAGACTTCTACGCGGGAAAAATTATATAAGTAAATCTAAAATTTATAAAAGTTTTAAAAGTGAATATTAAGGTTAATTTTTACTTATTTTTAATGAATCAATAACAAAACTTGGTTTATGTGAATAATAGAAGGTAAATTTTTTTAATAAAAAATCCGAGAAGTATAAATTTTTCAATCTTTCCTTTAAAATTGCTCTTTCAGAATAATCTTTTGTGCCCTTTGTAAAAATATCAAAGATAAAATTGAGTTCGGAATTGTTTTTTAATAATTGGTAATTTAGATATTCATCCAAAAAATTAAAAGCTAAAATAATATTAACACTATCTTGCTTGAATTCATCTATTACCTCCTTGGTGCACTCCAGTATGTCTAATCTAAAAGCACAATTATTTGCTTTATCAGGATATAAGATAGAAAAGTCAGGGGTAACAATCCCAAATAAACCAATTCGCGTAGAATCATCAATTTCAAAAATTTTTTTATCATAAACCGCAATGGATAAAGAATCATTAATAATTTTTACATTTGAGGCAATAATTCTTTTGTTTAAATTGTATTGATTAATCGAATCAGCCCCTGAAGAAAAAATTTCGGGAGAGAAAAAATAATATCCGGAAGTCGATGAGGTATCTAAATTCAAATTCTTACTTTCGTAAAAAATAATATCGGAGTTGATTTTGTCTTTTAGTTCTAATACAGTAGAGTCAGCCTTGCTATTTTCCGACAGAAAAGCACTTTGCAAAGAATCAGAAATAAATGTTAATTCAAATTTTCCGGCAGATAAATCAAGAACTAGCAGAAGCAATAACATAACAACAATCAAAGAAAATTTATATATCAAACGTAACTTTTGCACTCCAACCTTCCTTATCTTCTGTTATTTTTAATTCATTATAGGTAACTGCTTTGATTTCATTTTTTAGATTCGAGATATCTTGTTCAACATAAAAACATACTGCTTCCAGGTTAGTACTGGTTATTTTTTTAAAATTAAAATCAATAAAATAAAATTGAGATGAGTTAATTCTAAATAATATTTCTCTTAGAAAGTCTATATATAATTCCGAAAATTCAGCTTCTTCCAGTTTGAGATTTAGTTTTTTACTATTATCAATACATACATCATTTTGTTTGATTTCGAAAATTATTTCAGAGAGAGCAATTGCACTATTTTTTAATAAATTCTTTTTTATATTTCCAGAGAATTTGACCCTTAAATCTGCCGTGTGATCCAATAATTTGTATGACACAGTACAATGACCCAGGTTATCAACCTTTTAGAACACCAAGCGGTCTTGTTCTAACTACTTTTTTAGCCAAGCCGGCTTTATCAACTGCATCCACTACTTGATTTACATCCTTGTATGTATCCGGCGATTCTTCAACCAAAGTTTTCTTTTTGGCAGAATAAGTAACAATACCCTTATTTTGCAGTTTATTTTTGACTTCATTAAAATTGTATCTTCTACTGGCAGCTCTTCTACTCATAATTCTACCGGCACCGTGACAGCTGGAACCAAAAGACTGCTTCATAGCCTTTTTTGTTCCCAGAAGCAGATAAGAGTAAGTGCCCATATCACCGGGAATAATTACAGGCTGTCCGGTTCTTCTGTAATTTTGGGGTAATTCTTCTCTTTGT
>Ga0102934_1001675_pt1 | contig 15510 bp, 22 predicted proteins | sample SalPonR2_A_D1_MG_FD_78175 | JGI IMG/M metagenome (GOLD analysis project Ga0102934, IMG submission 78175) | Salt pond soil microbial communities from South San Francisco under conditions of wetland restoration - Salt Pond MetaG R2_A_D1_MG | ecosystem: Environmental > Aquatic > Marine > Intertidal... | reverse complement strand
GGGGGGGGCGGGGGGCCATGGTAAGAGTAGGGGAAGTGTTGGGAGTGCGCTTGTACCCTCTGTCGCACCCTTCGGCCGGAGAAAGGGTGTCAGAAAAGCCGGAAAAAAAATTGAGGTGAGAAGAAAGCCGGGAAAGCGACCTGCACACTGTGCTGCTTTCTTGCTTTTCCTGACAGGTGGGAGGCGTCCTGAAAGTGGGATGTGGCGTGGGGGGACAGAACGTGCCTCGGTCGGTACAGGTGACCCTGCCTCCCAGCACCTGACCCTCCTTGGCCGCCATCCTCCACTCTCCCTTTATCCAAGCCCCTAACAGACCGAACATGCCTGTATATCTACGTTACCCTTTACAAGCCTTCACACTCCCTACCTTATACATAAAGCTCGTCAAATGTACATGCGTCTACTTCCTTTCCCTATTATTCCCTTTCCTTAACAATTTGCCTTCCCTCCCTCCCCCATTCACCCTTCATCCTTCCTCCCGAAGCGCTCCCCGCCGCTCATTCCACCTCCAAATCCTCCTGCGCCCGCCGGGAAAGGAAGCGAGGACCGCCCGAAGGGACAGGAGGAGGATCAGAGGGGGAAAGACGGCGGGGTGGTGAGCCGGCCGCATGGACGCCCAGGGGCGGGTCCTGGAAGTGCTGGAATGGTGGTTGGCCTTGAGGACGGTGCAGGTCATGGGAAAGGGAGGAGCTACTCGAGAAAGCGTCGAGGACAGACCTGGATTCCCAGCTGGGTCGGTACTGTGCGCGTCGGCCCCCTCCCTGGGGGACCTCGACCATATTTTCATGCCCATGGTGTGGTAAGAAGGGGGCGCCCGGCTGTGGAAGAAAAGCTTCACGATCCCTCCCGACTGAAGGGTTCCACAAGTCGTGGTGCGCACCGAGTGATTCCTGCTCTTCTTGTCCCCGTTGCTGCCGCGGGCGCCATTCATCCCCGACGAATCCCGCGTCGGCAGCCCAGGCAAGAGGCCCTTTCTGGCCATTACTGTTGATTCGGAGGGCGAACGGCTGGCTGAAGGGAGGGACAAATTCCGTGAGCCGGGGAGGAGAGCAGGCGCTGGTGGAGGAGGGAATGGCGGACTGGAGGAGGAGAGAGGTGGCGTGTGGGAACAGGAACCCCCCCGCAGCCTTCTCCTCCGCGCCGGAGGGCGTCCCTTGTCGTGGTAGGCCCCGATCTCCCTGGGGGGAATGCGGCTGCGATTCGGAGAGAGGCGTGTGTCTCGGTGCCGCGGGGTGGGAGGCAGTGGCAGTCACACGGGAGGCTACCATGTCCAGGCCTCTCCGCCTCCGTTGCCGGCGTCGCACTGTCTCCATCGAGTCGTTCACCATAGGGGATTGGAATTCGGCAGTCGTCATGGGGGGGAGAAGGCCCTTCGTCCCCACCCCACTCCCTATCTCCCTGCCTCCACCTGCGCTTCGAGCCCGCTTGGTCACTGTCTCGCCCGAGACGCTTCTCCCACTCGCCGCGACACTCTCCCGTCGGAGACGTTCAGCTTCCTCCCATCGGCTCAGGGTCTCCCGAGCATCCTGGATGGAGGGGGAAGGCTCGACGTGGGCGTCAGTCTCCGTCGCGTGGAGGGTCTGGGAGGGACGCGAAGCAGGGAATGGGAAGGAGGGTGGGCCAGAAGGCGCGTTGGAGGAGGAGGCGAGCCTCAGAGGCGCCAGGGGCCGTCGTGGGAAGTAGGAGCTTTCAGCCTTGCCCACCTTGCACCCCCGCATGCCGGCTTCCTGTGCCTCCCACGCTTCCGACTCCCTGGCCTCGCGATCGTCGCCCGCCTCCGCCGTCTCCTGCTTCCTCTCGCCCCTTTCCAAATGACCACCGGGGGAGGGCGCCCGGTCCCTCTCCCTCCCAGCATGCCCGTGCAGAACCATCCCCTGAGTGGCCGAGCCCCGCACTCCCACTCCCAGGCTCTCCTCGTCCATCCCCGTCACCCCGCTCCCCCTCCTTTCCCCTGCATGCCCTCCTTCTTCGTCTCCCTTTCCTGTTGGGGCCTGTCTCCTCGCACGGCGGCCTTCCACGGCGGCCAGGGCCTTCTCTACCCTCTCTTTTGACGCCCTCCGGACCATAGCAGCCTCCTCCTCTGCGCTTCGCTGCATCCAAAACAAGCTTCGGCCTCCAATTGTCTGCGTCTTGACCGAGACCGCTGCCAGGCACTCCTTCCCTCTCTCCTTCCCTCCCTCCCTTCCTCGGGACTCGCTCCACGCCGGTTGGATGTGGACGTGCTGCTCTACCCCCTCCATCCTTAAACCCACCTCCCCTCCCCGGCCTTGGTGCTCCCTTCGACCTGCTCCGCCTCCCTCCTCTTCGTCTTTCCGATCCCCACGACAAGGCAGCCCTGGCCTCTCCCCTTCCGACCCCGCGTAGGCCTGTAAAGTGTCTGGGTTCAGGCGTCCCTCCGCCACGGCCCGTGCCAGCTCCGGCGCATGCCGCGGCCCCAGAAAGCTCAAATCCAGCTCCAAGTGCGCCGGGGTAAAAGGCGTGAGGGGGACGATGCCACCGTCCTCCGGGTCGTAGACGTAATGGTGGCGGAAGGTCAAGCGGGCACGGGCAAAGCGTTCCATGTAGTCGCCGGGAACCGCCATCTCCTTGCCTCCCGGGGTCGCCAAGGCCCCAAGGACCTTCTTGTACGTGCGATGCTGTCGGACCAGCTTGTGTGCGGTCTTGATGCCCAGACCGGGCAGGTTAGGCAGGTAGTCGCAGCCGGCCAACAGGCACATGTCAAGGAACATGTTCTCTGTCCACCCTTCGAAATCGTAGTCTTCGTTCAGCGCCAAGTTTCGACGCTCGATCTCTTGCGCGCGCCCATCCTTGTCCAATTTAAAGAGCACGCGGGGGCAGCCGTAGGGGAGTGTGTCCGAGTCTTCGCTGATGACAAGGTCCACCACGCCTTTTCGCGCCAAATAGGCCAATTGCGCGTCTGCCTCGTACGGTGCCACCATGTACCGGACGTTCGCTTCTTGCAGGCACTTGATCAATTCGTAGGCCATTTCATGGGTGATAATGACAGCTTTTTGAAACAACGTACGTGCCTGTCCGATTTGCCCTTCCTCGTGCACTGCCAACGCCTTGGCTCGTGCTTCTGTTCGAGCTGCTCGTCGGGAGAGATGCAAGTCGCGCTTGGCCGGAATGCTAGCTCCATCAAACACCATGAATGGCGTTATCCCATTCTCCTGCAAAATGCGTACACGTTCCATACAGAAACGAATATATTTGTCTGTGGTTTTACCGAGCACGAGCTCCGTACAACATGTAAAGGCACCACGGTGCAGCCAGCAGAAAGCGTCGATTCCCGCCATCATTCCCTGATACTCTCGCAAATGTACGGTGTGCGTCACTGATTTCAGCAACGGAAGCAAGCCTGCGATGCCCATGCTTGGTCACTTGTTTATGTGACGGGTTAGGGGGTACATGGGGTGGTATTTTGACGAGGACAAAGAGAAGGAAGAGAGGGGAGGTAGGGTGTAAGCAGGGTGTGAATAAGTGTCAGAAGAACAAAATTCAGTGGCCTCTACTCACGCTATCTATATTTCCCAAAGAAAACACGCAAGAACGACGAAAATAGCGGACCTGGACGCGGGTCGAGCGCGTTTTGGTCACGACCCCGAATGTCAGCGAGGAGGCGAGGGAGGAAGGGAGGGAAAGAGGATGGGGGAGAGAGAGGGGGGGGAGTCAAGATAAAATGTGGGCTATGCCAGCGTCTCCTCCCAGGGGAGGGTCTCGCGTGACCCTGTTTCTCGTGGGTTTGGCAAGCGCTACTGTTGTGACTTGGAAGGTCGATCGGGGTAATCTGCTTGGTGTTTACACACCGGCCTTAGGACGTCATTCCTCTATCATTCTTGTCTCTGAAGTGCACGAGAGCAGCCCCGCGCCCTCAGCGCGATTATCCCGCAGGTCATCTCATGGCCATTGGCATTTCAACTGCTCACCAAAATGTCATCTAATAACACTATCACGTAGTAGGGCACGTGGGTAGGAGCAGCATGTCGCGTTTGATTCGAAAAGGGCTGGATACGCTGGGAAAGGCCTTGCGGGAGACGGGCCAGGCACTTGATCGCACAGGAATGGAGGCGCTGGGCTCCGACAAACATAAAGAGCTTTGTAAGTATAGTACCTACATGCTCGGCCAACCATTGACTCCGTCATGACTGAGCGATCTCTTCTCAATCATGGCTTTACGGTGTCATGGTGATCGTTTCGGGCTAAAAAGCATCTGAAACGGGAGCGGCGGGTGTGCGCTGCGGGCTTTGATCGACTCTTTGGACCCAAGGCCCCCTGCAAGTTCATATTTACCAAAGCCCTCTTTCACTTGCATAAACGACAGGGTCACGGCATCGACAAGTTTCCAACCTATTTGACCAACGTCCGCGGGTCGCGAGCAACGCTTTCGTCTCCCCCTCGGCAACGGTCGTTGGAGAAGTGTCGCTCTGGGACAAAGTGTCCATCTGGTACGGCGCTGTCATCCGTGGTGATCGCAACAGCGTCAAGATTGGGAACTGCACGAACGTACAAGATCACGCTGTCATCTGCACCGTCCCTTCCCTGGACTCTGGCTTCCCCGCCACAGTGGACATAGGGAACCTGGTGACCATCGGTGAGTCGGCTCTCTGTCTTGACCATACTCTTGTGGAGGGGAGGGGAAAGTGCTCTTGTCAATTCCACACCCTCGCCTGTTCCGAAGGCCCCTGGTCATTCACCTGGGTGTCTCTCTCCTAGTCGGTCTCCCCGGACGGCACGGCCTGGAAAAGCGTGGAACGGGTCTAGGCACCTCTCGACCGAACGTAGTGCCTTTTGGGCCAAGATGCACCGTCCCCATCGCCCCTCCTCACCCCTACCTTCCTCCTGTACCCGTCCAATTTCCTCCCCCTACTTTCCTACCTTCCCCCAGGCCACAGCGCCACCATCACCTCCGCTACCATCGAGGACAAGGCTTTGGTGGGCATAGGCAGCATCGTCAGCGAAGGCGCTCTGGTCGAAACTGGAGCTCAGCTGGCGGCGGGCTCTGTCGTCCCGCCGGGAGGGCGCATTCCGGCGGGGGAACTCTGGGAGGGAATCCCGTCAAGTTCATCCGCAAGCTCGAGGACGAAGAGGTGCTGGCGAACGTGGCAGCCGCCGAAGCCTACCACGCCCTGGCCCAGTCCCACGAGAACGAGTTTTTGCCCTTTGGGGCCGCGTATCTGGATGCCGAGAAAGTGAAGGTGTCCAAGTAGGGACCAGGGGGGGAAAGTGGGGTGTATACGAGCGAGGGGGGGGTGAGGGGCCGGGGGTGGACAGGGTATTTACTGAGGGTGGGCGTGGCGGATGAGAAAGGAGGGAAGGAGGAGGAATGGCGTGTCGTAGGCGCAACAAGGAGTAGGATGGAGGGGAGACGGAGGGAAGGGAAAGAAAACAACACAAAAGAAGAAGAAGAAAAAGAAGCAGCAGTCAGGGCATACACAAAGACACGCCCTATGGGGCCGAAGCCGACTTTCGCTCCCAGTCAGGACTCGGTGCCCGCATCCTCTTCTTGCCCGGGTGCCTGAGCCTGCGCCTCGATTACGGCTAGCCGCCTACGCTCGTTCCACGTGGCGAGGCAAACGTCTCCGCGATTCCGATTTTAATTTCTTCAGCGCATGCCTGCTCTCCGTCATACCCCATGCCTTCCATTTTCCTCTTGTTGCTCGATTATCAATATTCAATGCTAAAATTCTCCGGGAAACGCCGCCGGCTGGATGTCATTCCCGCTGACAGCCTCCCAAAAAAGGCAAACGGATCCCCCACGACCTCATCCTCCCTCTCCCTATGTATACGCGTCTCCGTTTCCTTCCACCCCATCTTCCTAACGTTACGTAAATCGCTTCACCGCAGGTAAAATCTGTTCAAACTCCAGCTCGCTCCGGTCCGTGGCGTTTAAGTGGATGCCTACACCTACCAATGCCCGTTTGATCGCTTCCTTGCTCCCAGCATACACCATCTTCGACCGCACTTTCGCCGTATCGGGGGCCCAGGAGAGGAAAATGATCTTACTGGTGGGTCGCCCGTCGTCCGTTTCGAATTCGACGTCGATCACCGCGTAGCGGCAGTCGCTTTCCGGGAGGTCCGCGCAGAAGTCCTCCCAGTTTTTTTCTGACGTAGTGCGGGAAACGTCAAGACGATTACAGTGCAGCCATTTGTACCATCCTAGCACGATGTGGACTCGATATTCTATCGATCTGCTCAACCTCATCAGATTGCGTCGTCTGCCCTCGAGTCGTGTATATTTCTTCCGAGCTCACTTACCCCGAGCACCCTGTTTCTCGATCTGGATTTTATCCTCTTTGATCTCGTAGATTATGTATCGCACATTATACGGCGCTCGCTGGAGCTTGAATTGGCTGAAGGACGAGCCCACTTCGTCGGCGGCTTCCACACCCGTGGACTGAGGGGGGGCAAGGAGGGAGGCCAAGGAGGAGAAAAGGGGCGAGTTCGTGAAGGCGATGGAATATGCGTGGGTGGATGTAACCGAAAACACGAAAGTACTTACCATGATGGTTTGAATACGTGGGGGGGGTGAGCACGCCTGTATTTATGGACGTGTGGCATGGAAAAAGAGGGGAGTCGTTCACGCGTACATGGAAAAGGTTCCGTGGGGGTTGTGTCTGAACGTTTTTGAGCGAGTTAATTTGGAAGTCTTCATTCGCGGGGGAAAGAGTGATGAAATCGGTGATTGTGACCTCCTCCTGCCACGCCTACCACGTCTCACGCCCCCGATACACTCCTACACGGTAAGCATGAACATTTCTTCCACTGAGTTGCTGGAGCGCGCGCAAAGGGCAGTGTACGATGCCCGCCCGTCCCATTCCTGGAGACCGTCGGCGCTGGCGCGTCTGGCGGCCTCGGATTGCCGTCCATCATAATGTAAATAGCACTAGGCACGTATGTTGTGTGCCGCGACGCGTGTGGAGAGGGTACCGGAGTTGTACGGATGTGTCTGAACCAGGGCAATGAAATGAATTTTGATCGAAGCGTGCCCTTTTTTGAGAAGACCCACCCTATTAATCGCTACCGTAGGCATGACAAAGTAAAAAGAGAGCAGCTATGGTTAATTAATAATGGTAATTTAGCACTCTTTATACGATGGCTAGAAATGTATCCCCGTAGCATTTAACTATACATTTGTTGAATTCAGATGTATGATTAACGCAAGGTGTCTGCCAGACGCACAGTTTGTCGGGCCATCGCCACATTATGCACACGAAGAAGCGCCGCTCCCCTCAAAATAGCTACCGCATTCACAACGCTGGTCCCGACATCCCGCTTATCAGCTTGTGTTTCTCCACACAAAGTACCGATAAATCGCTTCCTGCTCGCTCCCACTAGCAGAGGTAACCCTGCTATCTCCTCATTCAATCGATCCAAGCCTCTCAACAGGGCAATATTCGTTTCCAAATCTTTCGCAAAACCAATGCCTGGGTCCACTATCATGGACCAGCGCCGCACTCCTTTTCTCTCCGCCCTTCTCACCGCCCTCCGCAGCTCTCTCACGACATCTCCGACAGGGTCCTTGGAATAGGTGGTGTGAACCGCCTCTGTCATGGTCTGAGGCGTGCCTCGCGTGTGCATGATCACGTAGGGAACATTCAGAGCTGCAACTGCTGGAAGCATTTCTGAGTCAAAAGCTCCTCCGGACACGTCATTAATGACGTCTGCCCCTGCTTCCACCGCCGCCTGGGCGATCACGGCCCTCCTTGTGTCGATGGAGAGGAGCACGTTCTTGTCCTGTGCTCTTATTCCTTCGATGATTGGTAGAACTCTCCCCAGCTCCTTTTTCTCCTCCACTTCACTCGCGCCAGGCCGTGTAGACTCGCCTCCGATGTCGATGATGGTCGCGCCCTGGTCCCGCATGCCCAAAGCCCGCTCTACAGCGGAATTGACACATCCTCCATCTTTTCCTCCGTCACTGAAGCTGTCGGGAGTTGCGTTCAAAATGCCCATTACCAGGGAGGGGGTTCCCCTGTGCTTGTTGTCCAGCGGGAGTAAAAGCATATTGTCCCCCTCCTGCCATCGCAAGGGTAAAACTCGCACCAATGGAGACGACGTCTCGCTTCGGCTTTCCTCGCAAGCACCAAGCATTTGTCGGACGGTCAAGTTCCCCCGCAAGGGGTGCGAAAGCCACGGTGCCAGCTCAGCCAGCGGTCGCAAAACAAACTCTCTTTCGTGCAATCGAGTGTGAGGCACGAATAGCGATCCTTCATCACTGCCGTTTCTTTCACCCTGTCTTGCCACGGTGATTATTCTAGACGGGTCCTCATCTTCGTGGTAGTACAGTATATCCAGATCCACCGCCCGAGGCCCGAAGCGCTGTGCAGCTTTGACCCGCCCAAGGCGCCTTTCTATCTCTTTGAGGCGGTCCAAGAGGCCGAAGGGAGACAGGGTTGTCTGAATTTGGCACACAGCATTAAGGAAATCAGGTTGTTCAGTGACATACTGAGCTTTAGATTGGTAGAGGCCCGAGATGCTCTGAACATGGCCGATGGTAGGCTGTTAGTGGAGGGGAAGACGCGGGAGGTTGTGAAGGTGGGGCGACAAAACCGAGACATCGAAAAGATGAATCCCGACACCGACCTCATTTAGAGCCTCCACTGCAAGTTTTAAATTTTGAGCCCGACATCCCAGGTTGCTACCCAGTCCGATATAGACATGGTACGGGCGCATGGGAAAAAGTCGGTGCCGTCGTCCCCCTACCAGAGTATCTGGGCGCCCCTGTCGCCTGAGTGCCATCAGGACACCCATGGACACCTTTATGGAAAACGAAATATTCTTTGACATGCTGCCGACATTCATGTCAAACCAATGCGTGTGGATGGCGAAAATAATAATGAAATGATAGAATAAGGTACATTTGCGATACGTCGTCATCTGCATGGTCGTCTTTTTCTCCTTTTCCGACGAAACTTTACAGTAAAATTTGCTGTGACTTTCATGTAAATTTTCGTCCCTTCAATCTACTGCCGCGTTTCCAAATCAATTGGAAGTCTCGCAACAGGCAAAAAATAGTGCGTGGCACGATATAGCGTGAAAGAGGACCCCTGCAGTTCGCCAAAAGTCAAAGCGCGTGGCCCATTGACAATGGGGTTAGCGGCACCATTTTTACCGACAAACAATAGACAGTCATTCGGAAGTTGCAGGTGGGTAAATGAGACGAGATCTTTATGGCAAGGGCTTCTTATGTATATCAAGGCATTTTATTCGAGTGACAGGGAAGATAAAGGACGGCCAAGACGGGATTATGCACGCGAAAATCGCCGGGCAATCAAAGACCTGGAACATAGCGTACGCCTCCAACAGGAATTCATGGAAAGCTTTCGACAGAGCAATAAAATCAAAGAGAAATGGAAGATGAGCAAGTTTCAGGACATCAAGAGCAAGTTGGCGGCGATTATGGTACGATAAATTCGAAGCAAGGGGGGGAGGGTTAAATAGTATTTGGGTATGTATGACATCAAAAACATTGTAAACAGGAAAAAAACAGTCACAACACTGCCAACTGCTCTTCTGATAAGCGCAATGGACCATTCTCTTCGGCGGAAACTTCAGATGCCTCACGGTACACAGAAGAAGATTCGTGTACTGATGTTGAAGCAGCCGGACCAGCATCACCTAATACCCCGTCCTCCCATCGTCCCCTGTCAACCCCGAAATTTCTGCAACGCGGAGCTTTGGAACAGCGAATAAGCGATCAGCGAAAAAGAGCTCACGAGAGCAGATTGATGCGTCATTCCCCTTCCCTTTTTCTCTCTTCTCCTTCCACGTCCGAGGCCCTTCTCTCCACTTCCCAGTCGCGCAAGCCGGCAGTGCCTCGAGCCCACGACCTTCTTCCTTTGCTCCGCCCCTCTGCACCCAAAAACCATGTTATGGAGAACCGACAAGCCGCCATCAAATGTGACCATCCTTCTTCATCCACACCCAAGCTCTCTTCCCCTCCTGCGTCCCCTTCCTCCCCCAGTCCTCCCACCACAGCTCCGAAGGACGCACAATCCTTCAATGCCGGTGGATCAGGTCGTCACAAATCCTATGGTCGTGTACCATCCTATCTTATCGCGCGTAAACAGGCCTGGCTGGTCGCTGAAGAGCTGAAACGCGCTGCCTTGAAGGGCCAAATTCCTGGGATCCCTCCTGGAATGCGCCTTCTTACAGAAGAGGAGAGGAAAGAGGCATTGGCTGCTTTGGATGCACAGGAGCATGAGATTCAATCCATGTTGCTGAAAATTCCTTTGCGGGTGGACACACCAAGCATGGCTAAAAGAAAGCAAGCATTGGAGGCGCGTTTGGTCGAGGTTGCGACGAATCGAGAGCTTTTCATGAAACCCCGTGTGCTGATCAAGGAAGACCATTAAATTGTAAATAATGGGGAAAATCTTTTTTTAATGTCTCCATATGCTCCATGAAGAAGGTGCGCACCATGGTGATCGGCATGGAGGAAAAGACTGTGCCCAAAAAAAGAAGTCAGCCTCGAGGTTATTGATTTCGATGTCTGCTTGACTTCTGAACTGACTTTTTCCTTTCTTGGTCCTCATATATCGTTGAATATGTCCCTCAATGCCGATGGGTACACCGATGGCCGCAAAGAGAGCACGTGGTTGCACGAGCATCTGTGTGCAGGCTGCGGCAACCATCTTGCCCGCACCTACCCGGAGATTGGACTCGAGGTCAAAAAGCACCTGCTAACACTCCACTTAGGTTCACGTTTCTGCTTCATTGTCTTGAGATACAGCGGGAACTATTCTCAAATCGTTAGATGGCGCGTGGGCAGTTTCTTTCTTTTGTGAGACAGGTTGAAATGCAAATAAAATTAGGTCTTGGCCAGGGCTCAAGGGGAAGTACTCGTATCCATCCACGCCAGACGTGCGTTGCAACAGCAGCACCTTGGCCAGAGGAAGAGCCGTCATCCTTAGCCCTTTTTTATCTTAGCCAAAAATTGGAGAGGTGTAAAGGCATCGATTTCTATGCTTTATTAGTCATTGTCGTGCGAAATATTGAGGGATTGCCTTTTTCGTGATTATTATTGGTACAAATGACCATTGCCAAGGCGCTTCCAACATCCTTAGTTGCATACCCGCTTCAAGGCCCTATGATTCTTGACCCAAACTTATTCGCAGTGCAACTCACCATGAATTTGCCTCAAATCTTTCACAGCACATATTGGAGTAGCATTTTGCGCGTGCAAATTTGTGGCCATTCCCCGGTCATGATGCCCTTTGAGGGGACGAGACCACATGCTGCCCTCCCGGCTCACAGTGATCGCGGTGCCCTTGAAGTCTCACAACGACGGCGGCGACCTCCATTGGTCAGCAATGTCTCGACGTCTCTCAGTCTAGGGATAATTGTTCTCTTGGGATTGAGTGCGGTGACGCTGGCGTCAATTGATCGTCCTTTCTCCTTTGGTGGCCGCTTCATGGGTTTACAGGAAGGCTCAAGTGGAATACGGATAGGATCCGACAGGTATGCTCCCGATGATTGCTCGTAACCCTTATCACTCGTTTTCTATACATGGGAGGCCTTGCCACTCGAAATTTGACTCGAATCGCTCACATTTTCGTCCTGTGTGCTGCACGGCCTTCTAAGCCTTGCCACTCGGGCAAAGTCCTCTCCTCGATGGCTACAGGTTGTGCGGGGAGGTGCCGTGGCCGTCGATACCGCGACAGCTGAGTCCAAAGGGAAGAAAAAAGCCGGCGGGAAAAAGAAGAAAAAGAAAGCTGCCGCCACTTCTGGTGATGAAGCAGCAGTGATCCCACCGGTTTCTGCCAAGGAGGAGGGAAAGGTTGGAGAAGAAGGTGGGTTTCAGGAGGCATCACAGGCACCCGCTCCCAAAAAGACAAAGAGCACATTCATCGTGGACGAAGCAGTTAACGAGGACCAAAGTATGGTGGCGCTCTCGCCGGCGACCATGGCCTCCCTGGGCTTATTCCAAGGGGACTTCGTCTTGCTCAAGGGGAAGAAGCGGAAGGAGACAGTCGGGGTGGCGGTGCCGGACGAGACGCTCGACGACGCCCACGTGCGGCTGACCAAAGGGGTCCGGGGAAACCTGCGAGTGCACCTCTCGGACGCGGTGTCTCTGACCCAGCTCGAGGACGTGAAGACGGGGCGCAAGGTAGTGGTAGTCCCCTTCGCCGACACCATCCAGGGCCTGAAGGGCGACCTCTTCGAGACATTCGTGGAGCCGTACTTCAAGGAAACCTACCGACCTGTCCGGGTGGGGGACACGTTTTTGGCGCGGGGGGGGATGAGGGCGGTGGAGTTTAAGGTGGTCGGGGTGGAGGTTGAGGGGGAGGACGGGGGGGAGGCTGCCTACTGCATCGTGGGGGATGAGACGGAAGTGGAGATCCGCGAGGAGGCGTTGAACCGGGAGGACGACGAGCGGTTGGATGAGTTGGGGTACGACGATATCGGCGGCTGCAAAAAGCAACTTGCCATGATTCGAGAGTTGGTGGAACTCCCCTTGCGGCACCCACAGCTGTTTCGCTCGGTGGGTATTCCCCCCCCGCGGGGCGTGCTTCTCTACGGTCCTCCGGGCTCGGGGAAGACGATGATCGCCAAGGCGGTGGCGGCGGAGACGAACGCGTATTTTTTCACCATCAATGGGCCGGAGATTATGAGCAAGGTCCGTCGGGCCCCGTCCTCCCCCACGACCTCCCCCACGACCTCCGTCCCTCCCTCCCTTCCTTCTTCCTTTGTCTCCGCTAGCCTCGCTCTCTCGGCTTGAGAGGATGGACGCATGGTTGGATGCACGGGGACGAGCGGAAGTTCACGTCTGATCGCGTTCCCCTCCCTCCCTCCCTCTCTTCCTCCCTCCCTTCTTGCAGATGTCGGGGGAGTCCGAGAGCAAGCTCCGAAAGGCATTCGAAGACGCCGAGAAGAATGCTCCTGCCATCCTGTTCATCGACGAACTGGACGCGATTGCGCCCAAGCGGGATAAGGCCGGGGGGGAGGTAGGTGGAGCGGATAGAGGGGAGGAAGCTAAGGAGGCACGCCATTATGTACCCTCGTCTTCTCGCACTGACCCTTTTTCCCACCGGCTCTCAGGTGGAACGTCGCATCGTCTCACAAATGCTCACCCTCCTGGACGGAATCAAGCCTTCCTCGAACGTGGTGGTCATGGCGGCTACCAACCGCCCCAACCAGATCGACCCTGCCTTGCGTCGCTTCGGGCGCTTTGATCGGGAGCTGGACATTGGGGTCCCCGACGACGATGGACGCCTGGAGGTGTTGAAGATCAAGACCCGCAACATGAAGCTTTCCCCCGACATCGACCTGGCCCTCGTGGCCAAGGATACGCACGGCTTTGTCGGCGCGGACATCAGCCAATTGTGCATGGAGGCGGCCTTGCAGTGCATCCGGGAAAAAATGGGGTAAGCGACGGGGGGGGATGGAGGGAGGGGAGGGACCGGCAGGGCGTGATGGGGAGGCGGTGGAAGGCTTTGTTTGGGTAAGCAGATGCCGTGGGGTATGCGGGACATGGGTGGGATCGGCTTGATAATGGCACTGACGCAAACGCATCTTTCCTTCTTCGTGCTCGGTGGTTCCCCAGAGACATTGACATTGACGAGGAGGAGATCGACGCCAAGATTTTGGACTCGTTGATGATCGACAACGAGCACTTTCGGCATGCCATGAGCGTCTGCAACCCATCGGCCCTGCGCGAAACCCAAGTGGAGGTCCCGGACGTGACCTGGGAGGACGTGGGGGGCTTGGAAGACGTGAAGAGGGAGTTGGCCGAGACCATCCAGTACCCCGTCGAGTACGCGGCGAAGTACGAGAAGTTCGGTGCGTGGGCGAGCAGGGGAAGGCGAGGGCATGGGCGGGTGGGGGGGTGGAGTAGGATGTATATAAGATATATGTATGAGAGTAAGCGTTGCCTGTGGAAGGATGTTTCCATCATTCCTTCGTTCCTGCCTGTGCCACGCCCACACAGGGATGCCCGCGGCGCGCGGTGTCCTCTTCTACGGCCCTCCAGGTTGCGGGAAAACCCTCTTGGCCAAGGCGGTGGCGAACGAATGCGGCGCCAATTTCATCAGCATCAAAGGGCCCGAGCTCCTGACCATGTGGTTCGGGGAGAGCGAGGCCAACGTCCGGGACCTGTTCGATAAAGCCCGGGCGGCTGCCCCCTGCATCCTCTTTTTCGACGAGATGGACTCCATTGCCAAGGCTCGCGGGTCGGGGGCGGGTGGCAGCGAGGCGGGAGACCGGGTCATCAATCAGATTTTGACGGAGATCGATGGGGTGGGCGCCCGAAAATCCGTTTTTGTCATCGGAGCCACCAACCGCCCGGACATTTTGGACAGTGCTATCACCCGCCCGGGGCGCTTGGATCAGCTTGTCTACATTCCCCTCCCCGATTATAAGTCTCGCCTTTCCATCTTCAACGCCAACCTCCGAAAATCACCGGTGGCACCGGACGTGGACTTGGAGGCGATGGCGGAGGCGACCCAAGGCTTTTCGGGTGCCGACATCTCGGAGATTTGCCAACGGGCGGCGAAGAATGCGATCCGGGAATCGATCTTCGCCGAGGTGGAGAAGGCCCGAAGGGTGGAGGAGGGGGAGGAGGAAAGGGAGGAGGAGGACCCGGTGCCCTTCATCACCAAGTTGCACTTTGAAGAAGCGATGGGCCGGGCGCGCAAGAGTGTCAGCGAAGCGGACATTCGGAAATACGACGCTTTCAATGCGCAGATGAAGGCGGATCGAGGCTTTGGCGAGTTTAAATTTGGGGAAGGGGGGGAGGGGGAGGGCGAGGGGGAAGACGGGAAGGAGGGAGAGGAGGACTTGTATTAAAGGACATTGCCGAAAAGGAAGGTTTGGCGGCCAGCGAAATAAAGGGAGATCATGAGCGTTGATGGTGGGTGGAAGGCGTTGACTCTGAGGTGGGGTATGAAGTCTCCGGTTGGAGGGATCTCGAAGAGGAGGAAGGGAAGGGGGGGGTGGATGAGTGGCATTGCGGTGGCAAGGCACGAGTATCCGACAGGCAGTTGACCCGGAATTTCAAAATTTTGAAAACGGCAGTTGACACGGAGTTTCAGGGTTTTGACAACAGTCGAAGCGCGAGCAGGGAAGGGGCAGAGGGGGGGGGGCACCCCAGGCTCGCTTAGGGAAGGAGACGAGAAAATCAGACACAAAGATAAGGAGGGGGTCGAATGTGGCACCTTCGGAGACCAAAAAAGTTGCAGAATCGAGACCTCCAGCATAGAGGGGCACCCGGGAGGTTATCAGGGCTCTCACTTAGCCATGTATGTCTCTTTTTAATTGTTCAACACTCTGCGCGCTTGTTATCCTAGTCCATCTCTCCCACCGAGTCTCGTGCAGTCACGCCTCGCCCTCTCCTCAGCCTCCGCCGTTACCGTCCTCCGCTTCCCCATTGCACCGACGCGAAGGCCTGCGTCAGTTTCGACCGCCCTCTCTCCTTTCCCCCCTGCAAGACACCTTTTCTCCCCTCCTTCCCCCCCGAAGTTGACCCCTCGTGATTGCCATCCCCCGCCCTTCCTACCGCCCCCCCCAAAAGCC
>Ga0102934_1001672_pt1 | contig 15519 bp, 14 predicted proteins | sample SalPonR2_A_D1_MG_FD_78175 | JGI IMG/M metagenome (GOLD analysis project Ga0102934, IMG submission 78175) | Salt pond soil microbial communities from South San Francisco under conditions of wetland restoration - Salt Pond MetaG R2_A_D1_MG | ecosystem: Environmental > Aquatic > Marine > Intertidal... | reverse complement strand
TCCAAGTGTCAGGCGTCGTCCATGTTGACGATGACGAAGACGATGGCGCAGCAGAGGAAGTACTGCAGGGCGCCGTCCAGGGATTGCGCGCCGAGCTGGGTCTGCCACATCTGGAACCACGACCCGCCGAGGGACAGGAAGAACCCGAACCACACGATCATGCCGATCCCGGCGCCCATCAGCGCCCAGGTCTTCGCGCCGTTGAATGCGGCCGCCGGTGCCCTGCGGTTCGCCCACAGGTCCCATGCGCCCTTCAGCGCCACCAGACCCGCGGCGAGTTCGCCGGCGATGATGACGGCCAGCGCGATGCCCGAGAGGATCGGGCTCGTCACCGGCGGTCCCAGCGACGAGGCGTAGTACTCGTGGTCGGCCATCGCGAGGACGGCGGCCACCACCTGGTGCGCGGCCTCCAGGTTGATGACGTTCTGCAGGCCGTAGAAAAGGGCCATCAGGCCCAGAAACACGATCAGGACGATCTTCAGGTAACGGATCGGCATGGCGGTGCTCCCCCCAAGAGACACGGTCACAGTCTACCCAATCCCGCCGCTGATCACAGAAATGCGGGTCGCCTGCGGCGGCGCCCGGGCCTAGTGTCGGCCGCCTTCGTAAGCGAACCGGGGAGGAGGGCATGGACACGAACCATGGGAGGAAGGGCGCCGGCGCCGGGCCGGCGGCAGCGGCTTTCGTCGTAGTGCTGCTGATGAGCGCAGACGTGACGGCGGGGGCCGCCGCTGAACCGGTGGCCGGACCAGTAGCCGCGCCATTGGCTGAACGAATCGTCGAACCCTCTGCCGGGCGGATCGGTGAAGAGCGTTCGGGCTACCGGCGGCTCGAGGACGGTGAGGAACATCGGTTGCCGCTGCACGAGCTGCTGCGTCGGGGCGAAGCCGCATTCACGGCGCGCTGGACGCCCGCGGAGGGCGCCGGGCGGCCTCTCAGCGACGGTACCGGCGGCCCGCTCGCGGACGCCTCGGCACCGCTGGTCTTTCCGCGCGGCTTCAACCGGGTGTCGGGGCGGGACGCCAACAGCTGCGCCGGCTGTCACAACGTGCCGGCGGGCCGGCCCGGCGGCGGCGGCGACTTCGTCACCGGCGTGTTCGTCGCCGCCCAGCGTTTCGATTTCGCCAGCTTCGACGTAGACGACACCCTGCCGTTGAAGGGCTCGCGGGACGAGGCGGGCGCCTTCACCACACTGCAGACTATCGGTAATTTCCGCGCGACGCCCGGCATGTACGGCTCCGGCTACATCGAGATGCTGGCCCGCCAGATGACCGCCGAGCTGCAGATTATCCGGGATGCCACGCCGCCCGGCGGTGCCCTCGCGCTGGAGACCAAGGCGGTGGCCTTCGGGACGATCCGCCGTGACGCCGACGGCGCCTGGGACGTCTCCGCGGTGGAGGGTCTGCCCCCGCAGAGCCTGGTGACCGCGGGCGCCGAAGACCCGCCGAGCCTGGTCGTCCATCCGTTCCACCAGTCGGGCAGCGCGGTGTCCATCCGCCAGTTCACCAGCAACGCGTTCAATCACCATCACGGCATGCAGGCGGCAGAGCGCTTCGGCGACGGTGTCGATGCCGACGGCGACGGCATCACCGACGAACTGACCCGCGCGGACATCACGGCGGCCACCCTGTTCCAGGCGACGCTGCCGCCGCCGCGCCAGGTGCTGCCCCGCGGCCGCGAGGCCCGCCGGGCCGTGCGCCTGGGCGGGCAGCTGTTCCGGCGCATCGGCTGCGCCGACTGCCACGTGCCGGCGCTGCCGCTGGTGGACGAGGGCTGGGTGTACACGGAGCCGAATCCCTACAACCCGCCCGGCAATCTGCAGCCCGGCGAGACGCGCCCGCTGCGCGTGGACCTCACCCGGGCCGACCTGCCCGGCCGCCGGCTCCGGCCCCGCGGCGGCGTGGTGTGGGTGCCGGCGTTCACGGACCTGAAGCTGCACGACATCACGGCCGGACCGGAGGCTGCCGGCATTGAGGCCATCGACATCAATCACCCGGCGGGCTCGCCGGCATTCTTCGCCGGCAACCGGCGGTTTCTGACGAAGCGGCTCTGGGGCGCGGCCAGCGAACCGCCGTATTTCCATCACGGCCGCTACACCACGCTGCGCGAGGCGACGCTGGCCCACGACGGAGAGGCACGCTCATCGCGGCAGGCCTACCAGGCGCTGCCGGAGCGCGAGCAGGATGCGGTGATCGAGTTCCTCAAGTCATTGCAGGTGGTGGCGGCCGACGACCGGCATCAGCGTCACCGGCAGTCGCGGCACTGACGTCGCCGACGCTGCCGATGAGTGCGTATACTGCCCCGGGCCGGAAGCCGCTTCGGGGGGAGCATGGAATACATCGGTCTCATCGGCAGCGTCGCGCTGCTCATCTGGCTGGCGCTCAGGGGCATCAACATCGTCTTCGCGGCGCTGCTCTGCTCCGTGGTGGTCATCGCCACCAACCAGCTGCCGGTCGCTGCCGGGCTGACCGAGTATTTCTCGTTCGGGCCGCTGGGGGCGTTCACCTTTGCGGGGCGCTTCTTCCTGCTGTTCGCCGCCGGCGCCATGTTCGGGCGGGTCATGGGCGAGAGCCACGCAGCCGCCAGCATCGCGCTGGCGCTGGTGGAGCGGCTGGGCGCCCACCGGGCCCTGTGGATTACGGTGCTGGCCTGTGCTCTCCTCACCTACGGCGGCGTGGTGGTCTTCGTCGTGATCTTCGCCATGTATCCGCTCGGACTGAAGCTGCTGCAGCAGGCGGATATCCCGAAGCGGCTGTTCTGCGGCGCGCTGGCGCTGGGGGCCGGTACCTTCACGCTGACGGCGCTGCCGGGCACGCCGTCGATCCACAACGTGATCTCGGCGGCGGCGCTGGATACCACCCTGTTCGCCGGCGGCTGGTACGGGCTGGGCGGGGGCGCCCTGATGTTCGCCGGAGGCATGTGGTACCTGGAGCGCCAGCGCCGCATCGCCGCCGCCAACGGCGAGCATTTTCAGCCGGCGCCGAACGACCCGGTCTCGACGGCCAGCGCCGACGATCCCGGCTATCCTCACTGGCTGCCGGCGGTACTGCCGCTGGCGCTGGTGCTGGGCACGATCGTGGCGCCGAGGCTGATCATCCTGTCGCTGGACGAGGCCATGCTGGCGCAGCCGGGGTGGTTCTTCGCGCTGCTGCGTTTCGCGGACGGCCAGCCCGTCGTCTGGCCCAGCATCGCGCTGCTCTCGGGCACACTGCTCGCGGTCTTGATGTTTCCGATGGTGCGCGGCAGGGCGCTGGAGGTGGTGGGTCACGGCACCCAGGATTCGATCATGCCGCTGATCAACACCGCGGCGGTCATCGGCTTCGGCGGCGTCGTGACGCAGACGGCGGGCTTCGAGCAATTCACCCGCCTGATGCTGGAATCCGGCCTGCCGCCGCTCGTCTCCATGTTCGGGTCCGTCAGCCTGGTGGCCGGCATCACGGGATCGGCTTCCGGCGGCCTGCAGATCTTCATGCAGACCATGGCGCCGGCTTATCTGGAGATGGGCATCGAGGCGGGCACCCTGCATCGCCTGGCCACGATGGCCAGCGGCGGCTTCGACTCGCTACCGCACTGCGGCGCGGTGGTCGCCATGCTCACCATCACCGGCCTGACCCACAAGGAAGCGTACCGCGACGTGGGCATCATCACGGTGGTGATCCCGGTGCTGGCGACGCTGGTGATGATCGGCGTCGCGGCGATAACCATGTAGGAGGGCCGTGTAGGAGGGGCTTTAGCCCCGATTCGCTAAATAAATCGGGCCTGAAGGCCCTCCTACATGGGCTACTAGGGGCAGCTCGCCTCCGGGATCACGCGTTCTATCCGCCGCCAGTCCACGATCTTGAAGTTCTGGCTGTCGGCGCCTTCGTTACGCCCGTCCTGCGCCACGAAGATGCCGCGCGGGAAACGGGGGCCGAGATCGGCGGCGGTCGCGTCGATGCCGTCCGTCTCCTCGGTGCCGTCGATGCCGGCGTCCTCGTTATCGGCCACGCGGAAAGAGACCAGGTAGCGGACTTCGTCGCCGAGGCAGTAGACGGCATAGCTGTTGTCGCCCTGGCTGGAGGCGAGCAGATAGCGCGGGCCCGCCGCGGGCGAGTAGATGGTGAGGCCTTCCACGTCGGCCACCAGGGCCGGACCGTCGACGCTGTCGACGAGTTGCGGCGCCCAGGCGTCCGCCGGGTCGAGCGTGCCGCGCCAGATGCCCCTGGGTTCTTCGCCCACGTAGACGTGACCGGCGGCCTCGTCGACCACACAGCCCTCGGGCTGGCCCGCCAGTCGGAACTCCCGGGCGAGGCGGGCGGAGAAGGCTGCCGGGCCGGTGCGCGACAGCATCCACTGCTGATAGCGGCCATCCTTGTCGTTCACGAACACGTGGAAGCGCTCGCCGTCCGCCGCGCCGAGGCAGATGCCGTAGATCTCGTCGAGTCCGGTGGCGACGGCCGAGCCGGGCAACGGCCGTGCGCTGCCCGTCGCGGCGTCGAGCAGGAAAACGTCGATGCTGCCCGTGGTGCGGTTGGACGCGACGGCCACGGCGTCGCCGTCCGGCAGCGGGCGCAGATCCACGTTGTTGAGGCGTCCGGACTCGATGGACTGGGTTTCCCGGCCATCGAGATCGTAGACGTGCAGGGCCCGGAGCTTGTTGCTGCCGAGTACGAGTGCCCCGCCGTCCTGCGCCGCGCGTGCCCAGACGGCCGGGTCGTCGGCGGCGTCTCCTGCGTCCGGTACCGGGGCGGTCTCCACGTCGGCGACGACGACCGGATATTCCATCGGCCGCTGCCCGGCGGCGCAGCCGGTCAGTGCGAGCGCGGCGAAGAGGATCGTGAACAGGGTCGGTAAGTCGACCGCCGGGAGGATGGCGGAGCGCGGAAGACGGGGAGCGGTTGCAGTCATGGCAGGGCCTGTCAGTGGAAATACGGGGACTGTTGACACAATTGCGGATCGAGTCAACCGGCGCCGCGTCCGGCAGGCTTCAGAGGCGGAACAGAAACTCCTGCATCCCGTTGCCGAGCAGGATGGCGCGCTCGATGGAGAACTCCCTGAAGGCCTTGCCGAGTTCCTCCGGCGAATAGCGGGGCGCCGGACGTTCGTCCGGGCCGGCGTTGCGCCGCACCAGGTGCTCGCCGTCCACCGGGAAGAAGCCCCCGGGCAGCGTCGGCATCAGCGGGTCACGGTAGGCGACCAGGGCATGCACCAGCGTGCCGGGCAGCCCCCGCGCGGCCAGGCGGGACGACAGCGCGGGCAGGGCGGCCGGCTGCAGGTAGTTGAGCAGGTCCCAGCAGAGGACGATGTCCACCGGCTCCGGGTTGCGCGGCGGCAGCGCCTCCTCCATGCGCTCGCGCAGCAACTCCTCGCCCGCGTCTTCCGCCGGCACGAGCGCGTCGAGATCGTCCGCCAAGTCGGCGATCTCCAGGCGGCAGCGGAAGCGGCCGAACAGATCGATGCTCTCGGGGCGGGCAGGCCCGAGGTCGAGTATCACCCAGCGACCGCCGTCCTCCATCCGCTCCACCAGGGAGCGGAACAGCGGGGCCCGTACCGGCCCCGTCGCTCCCGGCAGTGCCTGCGCGGCCGCGCCGGCCACGTCAGGCTGCCGATTCCTCTTTCTTCGCGGTTGACGGCGGCGTGGCCACCGAGGCGGGCTTGCGCGTCGCGCCCTGCTTGCCCAGTGCGGCCTCGACGGCCTCGGAGTCCATCTCGATGGAGCCCTTGAAATGGGCGCCGTCCTCGAGGCTCACGCGCGGGGCGGTGATGTTGCCCTTCACCCGGGCATTGCGGCGGATCGCCACCTGCTCGGCGCCGAACAGGTCGCCCTCCATGACACCGTCCACGGTGATGGCCTTGGCGTAGACGTCGGCATGGATCTCGCCTTCCTTGCCGATGGTCAGGCTGTTGTTGACGAGCTTCACCGTGCCGGTCACCCGCCCTTCGATGCGCAGATCTTCCTCGCCCTGGAGGTCGCCGTCGATGCGGATGGAGCGCCCGATCACCGCCATCTCCCCGCTGCCGCTGCCCGCGGCATAGGCGGGCTTCGCTGCGGGCGCGCCGGTGCTGCGGCTCTCGCCGGCGCTGGGGGCGGTCTCGCCGCCGTCTTTCCTGCCACGTTCAAACATTACTGTCCCCTCTTCGTGTCGATTTCGGTGATCCGGTGGATCCGGTTGCCGTTCGAGCGGTTCTAGCACGCGCCTGCCCGAACCAACAACTGTCGCTATGCGGCGACATGCGGTGATTTGTTGTGCACGCGGTCCGTTACACTGTGTCCCCGGGGAAGTCCGACGACGAAGGAGAGACGCCATCATGAAGACCGGCAGGGCGGGATTGACGAGACGCCAGGTGCTGACGCTCATCGGCGGGGCGGGCGTGGCCGCGGCCACGGGCGGCTGCGGCAATGGCGACAACGGCGGCAGCGGCCCGGCGCCTTCGCCCATTCCGACCGATCGGGCGACGGTGCCGCTGCACTACGAGAGCCTGCTGTCACTGGCGGCGCGCATCCAGGCGCAGGAGCTCTCGCCCGTTGCGCTGACCCGGGCCATGCTCGGCCGCATCGAGGACCTGGAGCCCTCGCTCAGGGCCTACGCCACGGTCACCAGCGTCGCGGCACTCGAGGCGGCCGAACGGGCCGAGGCGGAGATCGCCGCCGGCAACTACCGCGGCCCGCTGCACGGCGTGCCGTTGGCGGTGAAGGACCTCTGTTACACGCAGGGGGTGCCGACGATGGGCGGCATGGCGGTCTATCGCGACTTCGTGCCGGAATACGATGCCACCGTGGTCGCGCGCCTGAAAGCGGCCGGCGCCGTCCTGGTCGGCAAGCTCAATCTCACCGAAGGCGCGATGGCCGGCTACCACCCGTCCTTCGAGGTGCCGAAGAATCCCTGGGATCCGGATCTCTGGCCCGGGGTGTCGTCCAGCGGCTCGGGCGTCGCGACGGCGGCGGGCCTGTGCTTCGGCTCGCTCGGCAGCGACACGGGCGGCTCCATCCGCTTTCCGTCCCAGGCCAACGGCATCGTGGGCCTGAAGCCGACCTACGGCCGGGTCAGCCGCTACGGCGTCATCCCGCTGGCGGAATCGCTGGACCACGTCGGCCCCATGACCCGGCGGGTGGCCGATGCCGCGGCCATGCTGCAGGTGATCGGCGGTCCCGATCCGAACGATCCCACCACCCTGGACGAGCCGGTGCCGGACCTCTTTGCCGACATCGACGCCGGCGTGAAGGGGCTGCGCATCGGTTACGACGAGGCCTTCGCCACCGGGGGCGTCGATCCGCGTCTCGCGAGCGCCATCCAGGATGCGCTGGGCCAGCTGGCCGCGATGGGCGCCGAGATCGTGGACGTGACCATGCCCGCCGGCAGCACCGGCCTCGCCGATCCCTGGTCCGCCATCGCCGCGGCCGAGGCCCTGGAGGCACACGGCGAGTTCTACCCGGAGCGGGCCGACGAGTTCGGGCCCTTCTTCCGCCAGTTCCTGCAGGCCGGGGCTGCGCTGACGGAGGAGCAGCTGGCGGCGGCGCGGGCTTTCCGGGCCGATTACGCGGCGCGCATGAACGAGCTGCTGGGGACGGTGGACGCCATCGCCATGCCGGCGGGCAACCCGCCCATGCGCGTCACCGAGGAGATTCAGTTCGGCGGCATGGAAGGCTTCGAGCCCATGGCCGAGGAGCTGAAGCAGTACTTCGCCGTGCCCGCCAACTTCTCGGGCGCGCCGGCGCTGACGCTGCCCTGCGGCTTCGCGGAGGACGGCGTCCCGCTGGGCATGCAGTTCATGGCGGTGCCGGGCGGCGAGGCCATGCTGTGCCGCATCGGCCACGCCTACGAGGGTGTGGCCGGATGGCACGGCCGCCACCCCGATCTCTGAGACGCGGACGGTCACCTATTCGGACAGAGACGTCCGTCCGCGGCTTCTCGCCCTTGCACGTTCCGTGTGCCGGGTTCAGAGCATTCCTGCGCCGCGGAGTACGTCTTCGTAGCGCGGATCCGATCGCAACGGCTCGAGTTCCGGGTCCGCACGCAACTCGATCAGTCCCGGGTCGCGCTGTTCGATGGCCGTATCCAGCCAGTGGAAGGCCCGATCCGGCTCACCGAACTGGGCGTGTACGATGGCTGCCTGCAGTGCGATCTCGTCGCCGTAATCGCCCGTCAGTTCGTCGAGCCGGGATCGCGCCTCGGCGGTTCTGCCGAGGCGGTGCAGGGCGATCGCGCTGATGTAGAGGCGGCGCCATTCCAGCGGTTCCCCGCCGATGATGTGCAGCGCGTCGGCAGGTCTGTCTTCCGCCAGTGCGATGCGTGCCTCCAGGTGTGCGACGGGGAAGTCCGGCGCCAGCTCGCGGATGCGGTTCAGCTCATGCCGGGCGGCGGCGTGGCGGCCTGCGAGGAAGAGCGTATCGGCGAGGCCGAGATGTGCCTGCTCCGAGAGCGGGTCGAGCTCGACCGAACGCTGGCGCACGGCTATCGCCTCGTCGAGACGTCCCACCATCGCGAGAAAGTGACCGAGGTGCGCGTGGGTGTCGGCATTCTCCGGCTGCAGGTCGAGCGCCCGGCGCAGTGATGCCTCAGCTGCGGTGAAATCCCTGTCGTCGGACAGCTGGATCTCCGCGAGTGCCACATGGCCTTCGGCGAGCTGCGGATCCAGCGCGAGGGCACGGTCGAGGGCCTCACGGGCGCGGCGAAAACCCGCCTGCGGCGTGATCAGCCCGTAGCGTGCCAGCCAGCTGTAGGCCCGGGCGAGTGCCGCCAGAGCCGGCGCGAAGCCTGCGTCGAGTTCGATCGCTTCCTCGAAGCAGGAGACTGCCTCCCGGAGGCCGTCCGCCGTATTCCTGTGGGCGGCATGCCGTCCGCGGAGCCAGGCGTCGTACGCGCGTGGCGACGTGGTGCGGCCGGAGCGCGGATCCCTGCCGGCGCGGACACCCAGCGCCGATGCCACTTCCCGAGCGATCTCCTGGTGGATTTCCGGTACTGCCTCGCCGCGGTGCTGCCAGGTTCTGGACCACAGCACGGAGTCGCTTCCGGCATCGACGAGTTCTACGGAGACCGTGAAGCCGCCGGCGCGTCGGGTGAGAGTGCCGTCGACGACATATTCGACGCCGAGCTCCGCCGCTGCTTTCGCCAGGTCCGTTGCGGAGTCGCGGCAGCGGAAACAGGAGCGGCGCGAGGGCACCCTCAGATCGGGAATACCGGCGAGGGCATTGAGCGTCTCCTCGGTGAGTCCGTCGGCGAGGTAATCATCGCGTGGCCCGCCATCGTCGCCACCTGCGCCATTATGGTGACGGAACGGCAATACGGCCACCGACCGTCTGTGTCGGAGCGGGGCAGTTTCCCGTCGGAGTCCCTCCGGCGTGATCTTGAAAAACCAGGAGAGGACAAGCGCCAGGGGGAAGCACAAGACGAGCACCGCCAGCGTGAAGCGCAGCGTCCAGTCGGGCAGGCCGAGCACGCCGGCGGCGATATCGGCGATCTGCAGCACACCCCAGCCGGCGACCGCGTAGATGATCGCCATGCGCACCACTTTGCGCTCGCGCAGCTCGGAGATGAACGACACGCGTACTCCGTAACCGTCTGTCCGCCCCCGGCAGCGGTCGGGGGCGGGCCGTGTCAGCCGCGGGGCTCCCGGTGCGCGGCGATCAGCCGCTCCTGCACGTTGTGGGGCACCCGGGCGTAATGACTGAATTCCATCGACAGGCGGCCTTCGCCGCCGGAGATTGACTTCAGCCGCGAGTGGTAGCCCTGGATCTCCTCCAGCGGGGCCTGGCCGGTGATCTCCATGCGGTTCTCGCCCAGCACGGCAGTGCCGCTGACGATGCCGCGCATGCCGGAGAGGTCGCCGGTGACCGCGCCGACGCAGTCGGCCGGTACCCGGAACACCACGTCGACGATGGGCTCCATGATCACCGGCGAGGCTTTCTCCACGGCGTCCATGAAGGCCTTCTTGCCCGCCTGGACGAAGGCGATCTCCTTCGAGTCCACCGTGTGGTACTTGCCGTCGTAGACGACGACGCGGACGTCCTGCATGGGGAAGCCCGCCAGCGCGCCGGACTCCATCACCTGGCGCACGCCGGTCTCCACCGCCGGGATCAGACCGGTCGGGATGGCGCCGCCGACGACCTCGCTCCTGAACTCGAAGCCCTCGCCGGCTTCCAGCGGCTCGATGCGCAGATACACCTCGCCGAACTGGCCCGCGCCGCCGGTCTGTTTCTTGTGCCGGTGATGACCCTCCGCCGGCGCGGTAACGGTCTCCCGGTAGGCGATGGAGGGCAGTGCCGTCTCTACCTCGATGCCGTAGCGGTCCCTGATTTCCTCCAGCACGGTCCTGAGATGCAGGTCGCCGAGCCCGTTCAGCACGATCTCGTTCAGGGCCGGGACGTGCTCGAGATGCAGCGACGGGTCCTCGGCCTCCACCGAGTGCAGCGCGTCGGAGATCTTCTGCACGTCCGCGTCGTCGGAGAGCTGGATCGCGAGCCCGTACATCGGCCTGGCGTTGCGCAGGGACTTCAGGTGGTAGTGATCCTCGTCGTGGGAGTCGTGCAGCACCGCGTCGTAGTGGGCCTCCTCCAGCCGCGGGATGGCGCAGATGTCGCCGGGGATGCCGCGCTCGGCCTTCACGTGCTCCGCGCCGTTCAGCATCAGCAGCTGGCCGACCTTCACGGGTTTGCGGGCGTCGCCCACGAACAGCTGCATGCCCGGGCGGATGTTGCCCTGGTGGATGCGGAACACGGCGAGCCTGCCCTTGAAGGGGTCGATGTTCACCATGAACACGTGGGCCACCACGTGGGCGTCCGGGTCGGGCGTCGCGACGACCTCTTCGGCGCCCTCACCCTCGCCCCTGAAGTAGACCGCGGGATTGGCCTCCGTCGGGTTCGGCATCAGCCGCTCGAAGATCCTCAGCAGCTGGCGCACGCCGGCGCCGCTCTTGGCGGAGACGAAGCAGACCGGCACCAGGTGTCCCTCCCGCAGCGCCTTCTCGAACGGGTCGTGCAGCTGCTCCGGCGCGAGTTCCTGGCCCTGCTCCAGATAGACCTCCATCAGTTCCTCGTCCAGTTCGACCACCTGATCGATGATCTTCTCGTGAGCGCTGGCCACGTCGCTGAAGGCCGTCTCCTCGCCCTCCAGCTGGAAGAAGCAGTCGACGACGGCATCGCCGGAGGCGGACGGCAGGTTGATGGGCAGGCACTCGGCGCCGAAAGCGGACTGGATCTCCTCCATGATGCGGGCATGGTCCACGCCGTCGGCGTCGATCTTGTTGACGATGATCATCCGGCACAGGCGCTGCTTCGCCGCGGCCTCCATCATGCGCCGGGCGGTGAGGTCGACGCCGTTCTGCGCATCCACCACGATGGCGGCGGTCTCCACGGCGGGCAGGACGGCCAGCGCGCGGCCGTAGAAGTCCGGGTATCCCGGCGTATCCACGACGTTGACGTGGATGCCCTCGTGGTCGAGATGGCACACCGCCGGATGCAGCGAGTGGCCGAATTCGCGTTCCCGGGGATGGAAATCCGCGACGGTGTTGCCGCGCTCCACTTCGCCGCAGCTCTGGATGGAGCCGCCTGCCTTCAGCAGGGCCTCCACGAGCGTCGTCTTGCCCGCGTTACTGGGCCCCGCCAGGCACACGTTACGGATGTCAGCCGTCTGATACGCCATGGATTCCTCCCTTATCGAGGTGTCTTTATATTTCGAGGGGATATCTGGGAGCTTAGCTTACCCCCTGCGTGAGCCCGCCCTGTATCCGGGCAATTACGACCCCCGCCCGAGCCCCTTCAGCAGCCCTATCCTCTTGATTTTACCGCCGGAATCGGGCAAGCGGGTACTCGACCGGGTTGCGCCGTCCGCCCGATCCGGTAAGGTGGGCGGGATGAGCAACAGCAAACGCGAGAGCGCGGCCCCGGCGCAGGATTACCAGCAACCCTTCGAGTTCGTGGAACTGGAGCAGGTGGAGGCACCGGACGGCAGCGACGACGGCAAGTGGTACCGCTACGTCATCAGCCAGGGCGGCCAGTCCATCGTGGGTCACCGCCGGGGTACCAAGAAGAAGGTGCGCGAGGCAGTGAAGGACATCGTGCAGCGCATGAACGAGCGCCGCATGGGCCGTTCCGGCCGGGTCCACCTCTCCATGTCCAAGAAATAAGGTGCCGGCTGATGTAGGAGGGCCTTCAGGCCCGATCTGGATAAGGGATCGGGGCTAAAGCCCCTCCCACAAAGACCCCCTCCCACAAAGACCTCCTCCCACGAAGACCTCCCCTCCACAAAGACCGCCCTCCCACGAAGACCCCCCTCGCTCACAGGCCACTCCCCGCATGAGCCGCGTCCTGGTCCTGCAGTCCCACAGGGCGCCCCTGCCGGCCCCCTGGCTGACCCGCTGCCTTGCTTCCGTGCAGGCCTGGGCGGACGCGGCCGGCTACGATTACCGCTTCATCGGCGACGAACTGTTCGACCCCATCCCCGCCAACCTGCGTGAGCGCCTCCGCGGCCAGCCGGTGGTGGCCAGCGATCTCGCCCGGCTGCTCGCGCTGCGCGCCGCCCTCGGCGAGGGTTTCGAGGCGGTAGTCTGGTGCGATGCCGATTTCCTCGTTTTCGATCCGGAGCGCCTGGTGCTGCCGGCCGAGTCGCATGCCGTAGGCCGGGAAGTCTGGATCGAGGACCGCGGTGCCGGTCGTACTCCCCGCGCCCGGGTGAAGGTGCACAATGCCTTCCTGCTCTTCCGCCGGGGCAATCCGTTTCTCGATTTCGCCATCGACGCCGTCCTGCGTCTGCTGGCGGCGCACCCGGGCCCTTACCCGCCCCAGTTCGCCGGGCCGAAGCTGCTGACCGCCCTGCACAACATCGTCGGTTTCCCCGTGGCCGAGCGCGCCGGCATGCTGAGCCCGCCGGTGATCCGGGACCTGGTCGCCGGCGGCGGTCCGTGCCTCGAGCTGTTCCGCGCGCGCAGCCCCGAGCCGGTGGCGGGGGCGAACCTGTGCGCCTCGCTGGCCGGCGGCCGGCAGATGGCGGATAGCGAGGTGGACGAGGCCACAGCTCGCCTATTGCATGTAGGAGGGCCTTCAGGCCCGACGGCGGATCGCGCCTGAAGGCGCTCCTACAGGGTGCCTGTAGGAGGGGCTTTAGCCCCGATCCATTAAAAAGTCGGGCCTGAAGGCCCTCCTACATCAGGTGATCCAGCCCTTCTTTTTCGCCGATACCGACGCCCACATGAGGTAGGCGGCGATGACGAGGATCAGGACGGGCAGCACCAGATCGGCGGCGGTTCCCTCGAAGGCCGTGAAGGCGTAGCCCGCCCAGCCGAATACGGCGACCAGCGACACCGCGAACATGGGCACGGCCCAGGCCTTGCGCAGCAGCAGTCCCACGGCGCCGAAAGTGCCGCCGAATACCGCCAGCGCGTAAGCCCCCGTGACCCACGCGGGCACCGGCGGCGCGGCGCCAGACTCGCTCATCACGGCGCCGAGATAGGTGGCGACACCAATCAGGTTCCAGACCAGCGCCACCCAGGCGACGGTCCAGTACAGGCCGGGCGGTTTGTTATCCAGCTCGGTCATGGTCTCCCCCTCTTGTCTGTTCTTAGGGGGACAGAGTGTGCGCCGCACTCCCGGTGCCGATCAAGTCTCCACGGTGAAGCGCAGGCCGGCGTTGTCGACCAGGCGGCGGATCAGCTTCTCGCCCATGGCCGGCGCGGTGGTCCAGATGCCGCCGGGCGTGTCGGCGGCATCGCGCAGCAGGCAGATCGCGCTCTCCGCGATCATGCGCGAGGTGGAGCCGTAGCCGGGATCGAGGTCGCCGCCGACGCTGGCCCGGATCTCGCGCCCGTCCGGCATCTCGCCGATGAACAGCACGTCGTAGGAGCCCGCCTCACGCTCTTCCTTGCTGGGGCCCTCGCCGGGCTGGGGAGCGTTGTCGCCGCCGAGTGCGTCCGCCTTGGCAATCGCCTTCGCCTTCGCCTCGCCTTCCTCGCCCGGGCCGACCACGAGCATCTCGTCGTAGACGAACTCCTCGCCGTAGGCGTGCCCCAGCAGCGCGTTGGAGCGGTGGACGTTGCGCGTGTTGATGGGGGCCATGATGAAGGGGGCGCACCAGACGTCCATCGACTCGTCATACGCCGGTTTCGTGCCCCGCGGCTGTTCCGGCCCGCTGAAGCCGGGCGTCAGTGCGAAGGGGTCGCGCAGCAGGGCCAGCACGCTCGGGTTGTTCTGGGCGGCGGCCAGGGTGGCCTTCAGGCTCGCCGCCGTGCCGCCGGAGAACCCGCCCTTCATCTTGCGCACCCGGCCTTTCACGCGCGGCGCCGTCGCGCCGAACTCCTTCTTCGCCGCCTGCTGCAGGAAGTACACGCCGAGATCGAAGGGTATGGAGTCGAAACCGCAGGAGAAGACGATGCGGGCGCCGCTCTCGGTGGCCTGCTCCTCGTGCTCGTCGATCATGTGGCGCATCCAGGCGGGCTCGCCGCAGAGGTCCACGTAGTCGGTGCCGGTTTTCGCGCACACGGCCACCAGGTCGGAGCCGTACAGCTGGTAGGGGCCGACGGTGGTCAGCACGAGACGCGTGCGCTGCGCCATCGCCTGCAACGAGGCCGGATCGCTCGCATCGGCGACGAGTAACGGGGTGTCCTCAGGCGCGCCGATCTCGTCACGCACGGCGGCGAGTTTCTCCTCGCTGCGGCCCGCCATGGCCCACGCGAGACCCGGGTCGTCGCCATACTGCTGGACGAGGTATTCGGCGACCAGCCGTCCGGTGAAACCGGTGGCGCCGTACAGGACCAGGTCGAATTCTTTCTTGTCGCTCATGCGCTGACTCTCTCTTCGTGTAACGGTCTTGTCTGGTGGGAATGTTGTGGACCCTAGCTTACTCCGGGTATTCGGGAAACTCCGGCAACGCCGCCGCGGTGCACGACCATGCGCTGCGCGAGCCGGTGAAGATCCGCGCCTGGGGCAGTATGTCGGGCTCTGTGTCCAGCGACCCGGCAGGGATGAAGGCAAGTCCGGCCGCCTCCATGTAACGCGGCATGCGCGAGCCGCAGCGGCTGCAGAAACTGGTGCCGAAGCGTTCGGCCTCGGGCACACGGTAGCGCGTCAGGAGATCCTCACCGGCCTCCCAGCTCAGCGTCCCGCGGACGAAGAGGTTGCTCGCGTGGCCGGTGCCGGACGCCTTGCGGCAGCGCGAGCAGTGGCAGTGGTAGAAGCGCCGCGCCTCGCCTTCAACGACGTAACGTACCGCGCCGCAGAGGCAGCTGCCTTTCAGTGTTCGTGTGGTCAATGTTCGGTCCCCCTGTTCGGTTTCTGTCCGGCTCAGCGCAGCACGCCGTCCTCGCGCAGCCGTTCGATGATCGCGCGCTGGCGTTCGATCACGGCCTGCTGCGAGAGCATGCGGCCGCCCGTCATGGCGCCCTGCGGTGCCCAGTCGGTATCTGCGTAGGCGGACTCGTAAGCGCCGAAGGGCTGGCGCGAGAGGAGATTCGCCATGCCGGTGCGCCGGCGTGCCGCGCGCAGGGCCGGCAGATCCAGGATGGCGTTGGCGTTCACGCTCTCGCCGCTCTCGGCCTCGCCCAGCACCTTGC
>Ga0102934_1001666_pt1 | contig 15542 bp, 22 predicted proteins | sample SalPonR2_A_D1_MG_FD_78175 | JGI IMG/M metagenome (GOLD analysis project Ga0102934, IMG submission 78175) | Salt pond soil microbial communities from South San Francisco under conditions of wetland restoration - Salt Pond MetaG R2_A_D1_MG | ecosystem: Environmental > Aquatic > Marine > Intertidal... | reverse complement strand
GGGAAGAGGGGGGGGGGGAGGATCGGTGGGATCGTGGAGAGAGAGGGGGGGAAGGAGGTTAAGGGAATGGAAGAGGGAAAAGGAAGAGGGAGGGAGGGAGGATCGGTGGGATGGTGGCGAGAGAGAAGGGGACGAAGGTTAAGGGAATGGGTGAGGGGGAAAAAAGAGAGAGGGAGGGAGGATCGCTGGGATGGGGGCGAGAGAGGGGGGAGGAGGTAAATGAAGGAGACATATTCCCAGCCTGTCCTCCCCACAGGGCAGAGGCAATTACCTTAGGGCTTCCAGCAAAGATCCCAGCCGTTTCCTCTTGTCTTTGGATGACGAAACAGCCCCAGAGGAGGAGAGGGTGGAGGAGGAGGAGGAGGAGGCAAGGGTGGGAGGGGCGCCAGGGCCGGAGGAAGAGGAAGGAGGAGGGGAGGAAGAGACAGAGAGGAGGTCCATGGAGTGGAGGGCGATCTGAAAAGAGGGCAAGGGTAGGGGGGAAAGACGTAGGCCAGAAATGATCAAAGGATTGAGACGAGCACAAAGACGAGAGTAGGAAAGTGAGGGGGTGAAGGCGGTGGGAAAAGCCGGCCGCACCTCTTCAACAATGCCTCCCTCCCGCTGGTAGAAATGACGACAGGTCTGCACCAGGGCGCTAAGATCCCAGGCCCTAAGGTAGCTGCAAGCAAGACGCAAGACCTCCCGGGGGAGGGCGATGAGCGGCAGGGACGAGGGGGGAGGGCTGGGGAGGGAGGGAGGGAGGGAGGGGAGGAGCAGGCCGGTAAGACGGAGGGGAGAGACAAAGAGCCGCGCAAGAAGGAAATCGAGGAGCGGACAGCAGGGCCAAGAAATTCCCTACAGCCCCAGCCTGCCCTCTTTCCCTCCTTGCCAGCCTGCCATCGTCTACTGGGCCCAAGCGGGACGGGACGACAGGGGTCCCCTCTGACCTGAGGCGCCTCCGGCCCCGCCTAGACCCTACCCCGCAACCTCCCCCACCCATTCTCGCTTCCTCCAAGTCACGGCCGTGTCGCTGCACGTCCTCATCCTCCCCCTCTCGATCTACCTGCGCCCATCGGACTGGGTCGCGAACGGCGCCTCCGCGGGGCTCTCCCCCTCGGAAGGGAAGGCTGCCTGGTGCTCAACCGCGAGGGCTGCGATCCTGTCGAACCCGTCGCAGGCTCCTGTGAGAAAAGGGGCGGGGGGGAGAAAGGGAGGGACGGCTGGGAGGTGGGCGGCCTAAGGGACACTGAGGGACGAAGACATTGCTCGGTGCCCCGCCGCGACAGATGTGCCTCCCATGCGCACCCATCTCCCACACTCTCGTTTCCCCTGCGCCACTTTTCCTTCCTCGTACCGTCACAGCATGTGGTCTCGCTGTCGTGAGAGTCGCGATGTCCCTTGGTTCCCGCCGGCTTTGAGGTTAGGAGGATGGGAGGGGTCAACGTACGGTCGAGTCCGGGCAGGCACTGAGACAGCAAGGCAGGTAAAGGGAAAAATGTGAGCACTCTGATAGGTGGGGGGGGAAATTTGGAGGTCTTGTGCCATGTACCTCGTGAGAAGCAGACGGGGGCCGCGGGGGAAGTCCCAGCGGGGTGGAAGTAAGAGGAGGGGTGAGAGGCCGTGGAGGAGACAGGGAAGGAGAAGCTTCAGGAGCCTGCGAGCACGTCGTTCGGGTCGTCATTTTCCTCGGAACTTCAATGACTTTGTGTCGTTAGCGAGAAAGTTTATCCCAAGAACTGATACTGATAGAAGACGATTACAGGATGTGTCCTCCGCCCCTTCTTTTTTTTCCCCTTAAACCCTTATCCACCTGCGAATCCTTTTCGTTATTTTGGCTTTGATTTGTGAAGGTGTGAAGCAAGGGTGAGAGGATGCAATACATCGTGGGCCTGCTTACACAGCACACATAAGGGAGATTCTCCGCCTAGGTCGAGAAAGGCACGTCAAGTCGCTGGAAGATAAGGAGCATGATGCTGATCAGCAACTTCGCAGCGAATGAGCTCGATCTTTCAACCAATGTTGCCTATCACACGTCAAGACCGTGCCCACTTGAGCTTTGCCCCAGCCAGAATGCCTCACTTTTGATAAATGACCCTCGGCTTGAGGCTACAGGCAAATGTTCGGAAGGAAATGATGCACATACAGGAAGGGTGTAGTAAGTTGAATGAGCGATGATGATCATGCGTCTCGCTCTTAATCGCAACTCCAAGAGGACTTTTTTATTGTAGGAAACCACCATAAAGTAATATAAATTTCATGCAAGCAGCAGCTACTTGCTCTAGATGTCCCCGTTCTGACATGAGCCAAAAAGACACGCATTTTGCCCAACAAGCAACGTTCGTAGAGTGATCGGAATAAAGCCTTTCTCCTTTCACTCTCCCCTTGTATAGACCGTAGCTGCATATGAATTCAGGTGTAGAAAAAAAGAAGCACACGTTGATTTCATTTCCTATACGTATCGACAAAGGTAGTCATAGATATACTGAAAACGAAGGAAAAGAAAAGAAACCAAAATGTAGGAAAAATGGTGGAAAAGAAGAAAAAGGAGAGTTTGGAAGAAAGGAGTGAGCGCGGGCCCCGCCGGCCGTTCCGATCTAGCTAGCAGTGCTCTTGAACCAAAAGAAAGGCATCAAACGAAAAAAAAAGAGAGATGCGCTGGAACGCACAGCAAAAGATTCACAGACTATATTCATCTACGAAAGCGTACAGCTTGTGTGCTTTTTCTCCCTTGTCCGCCTCCAAGTCCGCCGGTACGGTGGCTGGAATAGCAAGGATCCCGAAGGCGGGAACCGGCCTTTCAAAAAAAAGGAGGGAACGCATGAACGCGTCTCCCGCCCGATTCCTGTACCCTGTTTTGTTGGCTTTTCTACAAAAGGAAGTCAAAGAGATGGTCTCAAGGGATTGCACACGCTTCTCGTTACATTGATGTACAATGCCTGCATTTTGGTCTTTATTTTATGTTTGTTTTTGGGTGGATATCACTTGACTTGCACTCATCAGGTTTCACCTCCCCACCCTCCCTTGTTCCCGCGTCCGCATATTTTACTCGCGCGTTCTCACAAAAGGGACACTCCTCCCATGTTGGTGCACAAAACAATGTCGATGACCACTAAGATTACTCAATATTCTTCGTTACATCACTTTTCTCGCAAAGTGTAGACATGCCAGCTGTCAAGGAGGACTACGATGTCCTAGAAGTCATCGGACAAGGATCCTTCGGAAAAGTATGTCGGGTCCGCCGCGTGGAGGACGGCAAGGTAAGCTATACTGATGGATTCGCATATGAGGACTCTAAATGAGCTTGTCCTGTACGAGGAAGGAAAGAGACGTAGCAAATCTCTTGCCAGGTCGTAGCACGAACCAGATTCGCACGTTAAGCTGCTGGATATACAGCGTTTCCCGTGCCATAGCCTTTCGTCACTTCCATTGCCTTGTCGAAAGGATTGTTTCCTACCACGATCGCATTCCTTTCCACCTGATCTATACATGTGTACTGTCTCGACACAGGTCTTGGTGTGGAAAGAGATCAACTACGCGCACATGCGTCCCCTAGAGAAGCAACGCATTGCCGACGAGGTAAGCCCCAAAACCAGCATGCGATCATGCGTGTGGGGAGGTCATTGTGCAAGGATCTGAACGACTCTGTGCTTCGAGGCCTGGCGCTGTGTCGATATGGAGGGACAAATCGCTCAGCTCTTGTCCTAATCTTGCACCTGCCCCCCGCCTCGAGCTAGGTGAACATCCTCAAGGACCTTCGTAACCCCTTCATCGTCCGCTTCTACGACCACGTGATCGAGCGCGCGAGCAAAAAGTGCTACATCATCATGGAGCATTGCCCGGTACGTATATTCTTTCGTCCCGCCCTCCCCGGGCTTCCGACTCATGCTCACACGCCGTGCTCGTCTCCCGTTTCCTCCGGCTTCTCCCGCCCCCTCAGGGTGGTGATCTTCGCCGCCTGATCAAAACCTGTCGACGCGAGGGCCGTTGGATCGATGAGGGCTTTATCTGGCGTGTACTCGCCCAGCTCATTGTGGCGCTCAAGGTGCGCCTCGCCCCCCCGCTATCCCTCCTTCCCTTCTCCTTCGTTCCCTTCCTCACCCTTTCCACCCCACAACTGGCGCATGTCTTCTCTGTCCAGGACTGCCATCGACGCGCCCGGCCCATTCTCCATCGAGACATCAAACCTGCCAACGTCCTCCTCGATCAGGTATTTCCTCCGCTACTTTCCCTCCCTCCCACGACGCGGCACTTGTACCCCGCCCGTGACCTCACCTCTCCTTGCCTCTCCCTCACCCTCTTTGCCTGTAGGATCGCAACATCAAACTCGCCGATTTCGGCCTGGCGAAGGAGCTCGACAACGAACGCGGTGCGTGCCTCCGTCCTTCCTGCATCTCCCATCGTCCGCTCACTTTCCTCCTCCCCTTCCCTAACTCCCTGAATCCCTAAATCCCTCCTTCCCTCCCTCCCAGCATTCGCAGCCACCAACGTAGGCACGCCCTACTACATGTCTCCCGAGCTGGTGAACCATCAATCCTACGATGATGGGGCTGACTTATGGAGCGTGGGCTGTCTCCTGGTGAGTGCTCTTGCCCGTTCCACACACACACACACTCTGAGCATTGCCCCGTGGCTCGTCCTTGGAGGCCGCCCCAAGGCCCTGGACCTCCTCCTTCCTCACCTATACAACCCATCCTTCCCCTTCACCTCCTCGATCCATGTCTTTATCCACCAGTACGAGGCTGCCGCCCTCCGGCCCCCCTTCGATGCCTCCTCCCACGCCTCGCTCGCCCACAAAATTAATGCCGGGAAGATCTCTCGCATCCCTGACAGGTGCGTCCACGGCGGCCCTCCCCATCCGCCCTGAATGACCAGGCATCGGGATCCAAGCTCTCTCGGTCTCTTCTACGGGCTCAATCCCTCTCCCACTCTCCGTCCTCTCTCTCCGCACAGATATTCGGACGAGCTCCAGCAAGTCATTCGCGCCATGCTGCACAAAAATCCTGGTAGGGCTTGCAATGCGTGAGAGTACATGACCGATACCGGGCTACGTGCTGTCTTTAGCCACAAGAGAGCTGTCTCCTTGTACCAATATTCTCTCTCCCCCTCTGACGTCCCCCCCTCCTTCCCTCCTTCCATCCCTCCTTCCCTCCCTCGCGACTGACAGCAAAACGCCCTCAGCTTGAGACCTTGGAAAAAGCCGTGCCCTCCCTGGCTCCCCACCTCCGTGAGTCCCGAGCCCTCCTTCTCGAGTACGAGCTTCAAGCTCGCTACCACGCGCGGTGCGTCCCCTTCCCTCCCTCCCTCCCTCCCTCCCTCCCCCTGTCCCTCTCGCTTTCCCCTCCGATCTCACCCTCGCCGCCCCCCCTCTCTTACAGTATGAAGCAAGTCCGTGCCCGGGAAGAAGAAGTCAAGCAGCGAGAGACCTCGCTCCGGTGCAGGTGTGCCAGTCTTCTGTCCTCTTGTCTCGCTCTCCTTCCCCTCCTCATCCCTCCTCGCTCTCCCCTTCTCTCGCCTCTCTTCCCCTTCCTTAGGGAAGACGCACTTGAACGCAGGCAACGTCGCCTTATCGAGCGGGAACGACAGTTGCAGCGCTCCCTACAGACCCATGCTTCCCCCTCGCCCTCCATCCCTACCTCGCGCCCGCCCTCCGACTCCACGCTGCTTCTCGCTTCCGTCTCAGCCTCTGTGCAGGCGCGTGAGAAAATGCGAAGACCGGGGCTACTGACAGAGGAGGAGGAGGAGGAGGAGGAGGAGGAGGAGAAAGAGGAAGACGAGGAGGTAAGACCTGAGTCAGAACCTGGTCCCCTTTCCTTTCCGCTCATGCCTTCCTCCCCTCCCTCCCGCCTCCTACCCTCCTCGGTCCCGCAGAACCTCTCCCTTGGCAGCCAGGCCTCTGCCCTTTGCGACGCAGCCACTGCCGCCCACCGGAATGAAGATGCTCACACCACTCTCGAGGAGGAAGGAAGCGAGGACGAGGACGAGGACGAGGACGAGGACGAGGAAGGGCTCGTCTACCGTCACCAAACCGCTTCTCTCTCAACCCGACGTCAAGATTCACCCCTGGGACCCCCCCTCCCCCCTCCCCCTCGCCCTCGTCCCTCACCCCGTCGACCCGAGGCAGAGACCGGGCAACCAGACGTTTCCCTTTCTACTCCTCCGACTCCTCCTCACCACGCTATCCCTGCCTCGGCAGCAGCATCCGGCAGCAACAGCGGAGCGGGACGGGGAGGAGGGAGGGGTGGACGCAGGAGCTGTCCCTTGTCCACGCCCCCTCCCACCACCCCAAAGGTTCAGGCTCTCTTTCCATCCCTCGTCGCTCCTCTCTCTGTCAACCGGGAGGTGAGTGTCCGAGGGGGGGGTAGGGGGGCAAATCACACCCAAAATGTGCCTGAATCGCTCACGTTTCTACCTCCGAACCCGTTTGGCTCACAGCGTGCGTCCTTCTCCGCTTTTCAACGCTGCCATGAACAGAACACTCCGGCCTCCCTGAAGCGCAGCACCCCCCCTCCCCCGCTTGCAGCTCCGTCCCCCATCTCCGCCCTCCCTTCCTCGCGCAGTGCCCTGCGGCCTCGGAACCCGAACGTCGCGCTCCCCTCACATGCTGGACAGGCAGCCCTTCAATTTGACAGGTGAGCCGCAATGCGGGAGGAGGCTGGAAAAATGCGGATGAGGATTCAGGAAACCTGGTCTTAGTAGGTCCTACGGCTTCTTAGTCGATACTCATCCGTCGAATCAATCCATTTTCACACTCTTCGTCGGTGTCAGCCCTCTTCTCGATGCTTACAAGGCCCAGCAGCGGCAGAAACAGCATCCCCTGCCCACCTTCCAGCCGCCTTACCATCGACCCTGTCGCGCCTCTCACGAGAAGAGCAGCAGCGGTATCGTTGACGTTACCAGTGGAACAGGTAAGATGGAAGTACTTAATGAAGACAAATTGAGGTACTGAGGGATGAAGAAGAATAGACATCGAGCAACAACGGGGTTGAAGATTTCTGAAGGCGAAGTGAGGCCTTGGTCAGGACGGGACGTTCTATGTCCGCAGCAGGAAATTGATCGTTCCTCCTTTTTTCTTCATCTCTTCCAGGGTATTTCTGCCCTTCCAATGATCGCATCAACCTGCTTTCCCCTCCATCATCCTACCGACCCGTCGTCAAAGGGGGGAAGGATGGGGGACTGCAAGGAGGCAGGGGAGGAATGTTGAAGAGCCCGAATACATCCTTGATGTCGATGGACACGACGGTGTCAGCAGCTTCCACCTCCCATCACTCCATCTCCAGATTCAACCGACTAACATAACAAATAACGGACTTATGTCGGCGGTAGGGGATAGACATGAAGCAGCTTCAGGAGTACGAGGCAGTCAATATCCACGCGCGTTCATGTGATAGTATGTGTATGAAATGTCTGTAAACAATCAAAAATCAACCGACAACAGAACAAGTGCCAGAGCTATTCCAATACATTTAAGTCCATGATGGCTTCGACAGTCAACCGTAATAAGAGCCGACTCTTGGACCGACACGTGCCCATCCTCCATCATCATAGCTATATAGTAACTTGGTCAAGCCGTGGTCGAAAATATTCAAAAAGATTGATTTTTGTAAAGCTTTTTTGTGCGGTTTTGACTCTGACTTCAAGATTTGAAGAAAAATTGTCTCGCATATTTCACATGCAGATGATGTTTCTGTTTTTACTGTTTTTCTGTTTCCTATCATTTGCAAAACTCACTTTTCGCTTCATCTTTAAGCCTTTTTGAATGTTTCTTGCTCTCATTCACCTTTTCGATGACATGCACGATTCCTGCACTCGCTTCCTACGGAGTCCCCTCTGCTGCTGTCGTTTGCGCCTCTCCTACCTCCGCTACCTCAGGTTTGTGGGCATACTTTTCCCCAGCATCGATGAGATCGCGCCCTTGTTCCCTTTTTCTTTCCTTTCCTTTGCGCTTTGCCTCCAGTTCCTTGTGGAAGCGCGCCAGTCGGAAAGCAAATAAACCCCGGATGACCTCTTCCTCCTCATCGCTCAAAAATCCCTTTCCTTCACGTACTCTCACTGCGGCATCTGATTTCTTCCTCCTTCCCGTCTGCGACTGCCTATCAAGTACGCTTCCCCTTGTTCCATTTTCTTTTCCCTCCCCCCTCTCTTCCAATAATTTAGCATGCTCAGCCTCGTCGTCTTTCTCTTTACGCCAGCGCTCTTCTTCCTCTTCCTCATCGTCGTTTTCAGCGCCCGTGTCCTCCTCGATGCGAATGGAAGGAGGGATCTGAGAAGGAGCAGGAGGCTTGTAGGGGATACCATGAAGCTTTTCCATTTTTAAGGCAAATTGGTGGCGCAGACGGGCGTCGCGGTCATGGTGCGAGTGCTCCACCTAGAAAAGATAAATAAGTCAGAGGATAACTTGAAAGCGATGAATGGGATCAATAGGAAACGGGCTGGACCTACCAACATGCCGAGCTTGAGGCCAGACTCCAGCATCCGAGTGAGTTTCACGCGCATTTGCAGGGCAGATTCGCGCTAGACAGGAAAGAGAGGGAGAAAAAGAAGTCGGCGAGAAGCACAAGGATCTCGGCAAATCACTTTGGCGAACGACCGCATCGGAAGCAATGAGCGTGGCACAAAACCTTCCTTCCAGCTGACGAACGAATCACGCGAATTCAGGGGTAGAGCCAACTTGCCCCCCCATCTATACCCGTCTATCAGCGTGTCACTGTTATCAATCATCTACGCAAACAATCATGTGTAATGGTGAGTCAGGTAAGCGTGGACCGGAGACACCCCTACCTGGACGAAAGTGGAGGGAAATTTGTGCGAGAGCCATAGATAAGCGTCGAGGACGGAGTGCTTGGTGCAGAGCTCATTCATGCCGAGAAGTGTGGTAGGGGGGGACGCGGGCAGGCGAACGGAGAGCGGCATGGGCCGGCGCGCCGCCCGGGCGGCAGCAAATTGATAAAGCATCTTAAAGAGATAGAGCGGGTAGGGTAAAGAAGCGCAGAAAATGGATGGTAAGATGACAATGAAGCATCACATTCAGCCGAAGGAAAGAGCATAAGGAGCTGTGGTTAGAAGCACGACACACGGCGAAAAGAGCATGTCATAAGAATTGGGGAAATCGGACGGAGAGGATGACCGCACACCTGCATAGCGAATCTATCGCGGCTGCTAATGGGCACCGACGAGAGGATATAGCGCTCAGCAATGGACAGGGGCTTGACTTGCGCCAAGTAGGAGGCGATGGAGGCCATGGATCGGGAGCGGCACATGTGGTAGGTGTCCGAGACCTGGCAGGGGAAAGGGCGTGGAGGGGGCCAAGAACAGAGACCAGAGGGAGGCGGTAACTCGTTCAACTCCCGTATATGAATGGTCGGCTCTCCCCGTCCCCTCGTACCTCCGCCATGTTGAAGAAAGAGTCCATGACTTCCATCAGTCCCAGGCCCTCCTCCTCTTCTTCTGACGTCTGTTGCCCTTCCTCGCCCGTCTCTTCCTTCCCATTCTCCTCCTTCTTCCCTCTGTTCATCTCCAATCCAATGTCTCTCGCAAAAAAACTCGCATGGAGCGGAGAAGATAAGCCTTTCTTCCGTTGTTGCCACCTTTCTTCTTCTCCCCCCAGTTCCCCGCTGCCCTTTATCCGTCCCACCTAAAGTGGACGGAGAGGGAAAGAGAGAGAGAGAAAATGCATAAACAAGAGGTTGAGTAGAGTCAAATGAGAAAAAAACGTACAGGGGCGTCATTACGAATAAATTGACCATATAAGATATACGGATTGATTTGATCATATCTACACACCTGTGATTCTAGGAGCGACGCAAAATCCTCTAGTTGTTCAGGAGAAGGAAATAGGCCGGCCCGGGCGATTTGCTCGGTAGCCGTGCCCAACCCTTAAGGGAGGCGGGTATGGACAGAAGCGGTGAGCAGAAATGACTCAAAAAAGTTCGAAACCAACCACGAAAGAGCAGTAGGCAAGGAATTGAAAATGAGGATCAAACCTTGTCGAAGAAATTCCATGTCCTCTCCCTTGTAGCACGTGACTTCGCCCCGGGGAAAGCGGGACGAACGACGACCGGCCCGGCCAGCGATCTGTTTGATCATACCTAGGCGTGAGAGGTACAGAATAGCGGAAGGTGTGAGCCACTACAGGAAGAAAACAGTGCAAACGACGAAGTAAGGCGCGCGCATGAGAGGAATATTAAGATCAACCCCTTCGTCCCTCTGTCAAGACGCATTGAGGAATCCTAGCGCGACGTACCTGAATGCAACACCTCAGCACCGCCCTCGTCGGATACTTTGATAAGAGAGTGGAAAATGATCCGCCTGCGGGGGGGTGGAAGCGATTAGGACTGGTGTTCCATGAATGAAGGGAGGCTATCCAGGAGTCTAGAGATATGTGAAAAGCGCTGCCGGCTGCTCATAGCAATCAGTCACGAAGATAAAACAATACTAGTCTGCAGGGAAGGGAAGGCGTTGGACAGACCTAATGTTGAGATTCAGGCCCATTCCAATGGCATCAGTGGCGACCAGGACGTCGAAGCCCGTTCCCTCTTCGTTGAAGATTCGCGCCTGGGCGGACCGTGTCTCGGAGGGAAGGGAGCCATAGACCATGCAGCACTTGTGACTGAGCAGGATGTAGAACGACAGAGAGGAAGATGTTATAGAGGGCGACTAGGAGCAAACAGGGGGACTGGTCGCGCGATGTGTGACTCAAGCGCATGAAGGACGTCATGTAATGACATGAAGGCGGAGAAAGAAAACGAAGGAACAAGGACCCAAAATACCTGGTCTTGGCTTCGATCTCTTGTTTAATGGAACAAATGTCGGACTTGCTGAAGGCAACAATGCAGTCTCCTACCATTACCTGTGACAGTTTAAAAAGTTCGTCGTTGAAAACAGCAGGCACCCGGTAGCAAGTGAGTACGAGAGGTAATTGAACGCAGGAACAGTAACGGAGGGGAGAAAATAGGATCTCAAATTACCTTGGAGTAGTCAAGCAGCGGCTCGGAGGCGATGGTAAGTTCCGTCATACGCTCATATTTTCGGATCTGGAGAGAAAAAGAAGGGTGGACATAGTCATGAGCGCGTACGAGCACGGACACCGAAATTCTAACTCTAAGAGATGAGGATGGGGTTCGTATGCGCTCTAACAATAGGAAAGGAAACAGGGTACCTCCAGGTCGTCTCCAGTAGCCTGGCAGAGACGGGAGACCACTTCCACGGCTTCGGGTCCTCCACACAGGTGAATCTCCTTGGCTCGGAGCCCCAGGAGGGCGCTACACATGATTTTAAGACATGAGAGGTGAGTACGGGGTCAAGAGAGGGTAGTCATAGAAGCGGAGATGGGGAAGGCGCATGTAACAAAAGGTATGATGGAGCGAAGGGGCCAACAAAAGGAAGATCAGCGAATATTGTGTGAGGATCGAGGACGAACACGAAAGACAAAGGACAAAACGAAACGCACCGAGTCCAGGCGTGGCCTCGCTCTGGGTCGCCGATCATCTGGATCTCATCCAGCACCGCCACGTCGTAGTCCTGACGCAAGCTGCACATTTCAACCTGGTAACAGTGGCGAGGCGCAAAAAACAGGCAGTATTGTAAATTTGCGGCGCACAAAAGCAGTAAAAGCTGTCATTCGCCAGCTCGCGTACCGTAGCACTGGTGTGGTCGGAGAAGGGAATAAGCCTCTTCTCCTGGCCGGTGAGAAGAGAGCAGTAGACGCCCTCCTCGTTAAGTGTATCATAGATCTGTGGGGAATAAAAGGGGGAAGAACAGGGGATATTGATATAATGGAAATGGAAGGCAAAATGAGGGAACGCGATGAAATCCTCACCTCGAGAGCCAACAAGCGGAGGGGCCCCAGGTACAGGCCGCCCCCTTTCGCCGGATCGGCCATTTTCAGGCGCTGAAGCGCATGATAGGTTTTGCCGGAGTTGGTGGGGCCTGAAGCAGGGGAAAAGACGACGGAAGAAATCTGGAGGTGAGACTAGCTCTTTGCCCGATGCAGCCCTCAGAACCTGCCAGCACCCTACCAGCCAATTCTCGTCTCCTCACCTGCGTGGTATATGATCTTCCTCCGCATGAGGCGGGCGTAGGGGTACCAGTCGTGAGGAAGCCGCATGTCACACACGCGCACCAGCTGGCCGAGGCCACTGTCCTTCATCGCCTTCCTCTCCTTATCCGCCGTCGACTCTCCCATCCGTTGCCGCTCTCCACCCAGCTCTGTCTCCTCCCCCGATTCTTCCCTTCCTTCCCCTTCCACACCGGCCAGACTCGGCGCTGAGAGCGGACGAGCAGCGGCCAGGGAGCGGATGATAAAGGGAAGAAGGATGGCTTCCACGCGCATAAATTCAGGGGGAAGAGGCGGGAGAGCCCTGTCGATGGAAGAGGGAAGGGGAGAACGTCAGAAAAGGAGAATCAGGACAAGGAGCAGGTGGAAAAAGAGTTTAAATCTTCAGTGGGAGGTTTCCCAGTCTTGTTTCGCTTATCTCTTGTGTCAACATCATCACTTTCCAACGTCGCACATGATTGAAGAGACAGAAGGACCAATAGTGAGGGGAAATCACACGTGCGGATAGGGAGGATAATAAGGAATGGTCCAGACACAAGCTGGCTGATGGAGGGGCAGAGGCAAAGGAGACGATCAAAGGAAGTGAGCGACTCATAAAGCTCATCGGACAATCAAGGAGACGAGGCCATCGGCAGGCAAATGGCAGAGGCGTGGGGACCGAGCAAGACAGGAAGTACAGAGAAAGGTTGAAGATCCAGGAAAAAACCATTGGACGGATAAGCCAAGAGAGAAAAGGACGACATGAGAGAGGAAGGTTCTACGCACGGTTTCTCCCCGCTCATAGTGTAGCTGTGCCGGCGAACTTTGGCGTGCCAAGCGTCGAATGTGTTGTGGAAGCTGCCCATGACGGCACCAGGGACGTCGTCCAGAGCGTGGAGGAGGGGCACTGAGAGGGAGGGGGGCACAAGGCAGGAAAAGTGAAAGGAGGATGGGAGAAGTTGCGGGTTGAAACGGGAAAAGCAAGGGAGGACAGCTCACGAGCTGTAGAAGTCAGTGAATGCCAAAAGGGGAGGAAAGTATATGAACTTGCGTCAATACGTACGGTACTGGTCTTTCAAGGTATCTTGAGGCCATAAAAATGCTTGATTCATGAAATTCACCACCGCCATTTTCCACTGGAAGGATGGCAGACCGTCCCCGCGCTGATTAGGGGTGAGAAAACGAGGGAGGTGATGACAAGGCAGCATGAGTGCAAAGTTCATTCCAGCTATCCGTGAATTCATCGATCTCACCCAGCCGCCACACTTGCTCGGCATCGGCAATGCTGAGTATAAAGTCGAGACGCGACGGGTTATAGAGGTCTCCACATCAACATATTTTCAAATCCATTCCCCTCCTGCCCTTCGAAATTACCGTCTCCATCTCTTCGCGCATCGCGATAGGAGGCCCGCCCTCCACCATGTACTGCACAAGGAGCCTGAAACGCTTGGAATAGTAGTCTCGGCCCAGGTGCTTCTCCCCCGAATACGGCGCTCCATGTCCTCCATGCCGTCCTCCCTCCTCTTCGCTGTCGGTCCTTTCCTTGATTTCTTTGGACCCCTCTACCTCAGTAATGATTTCACTTTTGTCGAGGCTTGAGAACTGTTATGGTGATGAAGCTTGTGAGGCGATGTCACGCTTTTACATCGATGTTTCTATTCTGCTCGCTGTCACCACTTTCTACCAAGTTCACAGCTTTCACCCCTGCCCGCATACAGCTGATCATAGCTGTACCTTGTTGCAGGTTTCCGTCCCTAAATCGCCCCCTGACACCGCGGTTTGGCAAGAGGATGAGGAAGACGAGTGACGTGCTAGCGCTCCTCTTCCGTCTCTCGGCAACTCGTGCACCATCCGTCCACACGCAAAAATATCGGTGGCAAGTAAGTTAAGGATGTAGGGATGCCGTGTGCGCATACTCTTTCTCAATTTGAGAAAGACCCAAAGCTGACAATGTTTTTGAGGACCTGCCTGATCGACAAGCCTCAGGTAGCGCAACATACTGAGCGACATTTAAAAGCTCAGCAGACAGAAGAAGAGCCACTGAACATATCTCTTGAATCTTCGCACATCGAGGTGTCACTCAGTCCGTCAAGGATGATGCGTGGATGTATTTATACGTTTTTCGGCCCAATCGATGGAGGAGGTCAGACCAGCGATGCGCTTGCTTGCCTTGCTGTTATTTTTACCGAGACCCATTGCAAAGCAGTAAAGAAACACCCTTATGTAAGTGCTGTGAAAATTACGCAAACCCCCATCCTTCAATGTGGTTGAGATGTTTTCAAATAATCAGCAATACTGAAACGAAGAAAACGGTCTCAAAGGCAGGGTGCAAGAGTGTTACTCGAGCCCAGGCTGAGGAATCTGCTCCTCGTGTCTCCCCTCTGCGTGCCTCACATCCACACCCGCAGGGAAAAACGTCGGGTCTCATCTAACGAGATATTGATTGCACGGATACGCTTTCACGTCAACTCATGTAGTATCAGCTCATCTTTCTTGCTTGATTCATCAGAGTCCTAAAAACCAACACTTGTCACACTCTTCAAACGCTTTCCGAGGTAAGTCAAGGAACGCGTCGAACGCGTAAGCGGACAGGCCATCGAATGGGCCGTCAACGCCTACGGCAGAAGAGAAAAATGCATTAGCTTAAAACCAGGTCGTTTGTAAAGTATTGCGAGAGCTACCTGAGCTTGCTTAGAATTTTCCAGTTGATCGTGTGATTGCCCATTCCTTGCAGGGCGAGAGCCGAAACGTCACATGTTGTGGTGCATTGCGATTTCTTCTTTTCTGTGAGGACTACGAAAGCATTTAATCATCCATTCAATCGACCAAACTTTGCAAGTTTTCTAATCGTCTGTCCATATCGCATATTGGCAGCTCATGGAGGACGAAGGCAGCCAAGTCGATCTGCGCGGCGAACAGCCCGAAGTGAGGTCAATTCAAAGCTTGATAGGCGTCCTGCTCCCGGCCCTCATAATCTACATTTTCTACCTTGTAGCTTGGTGGTTTCTCAGCAGGGGGTTTTGCGATATTTATGATTGCACGCGTCGGCGTCTTGATTTTCTGAATGAGGAATGCAAACGTAATAATGCGAGACCCCGGCCTCGAACCCCTGGCTGGCCAGAGGCCTCGCCCGTACCTTGCTATCCAATAACCCCTATGTGTGGCTCATGACGTTGTGGCGTACCTCAGAGAAAGATAGTATTTAATGCGTCGGTTCGGATGCCTGAACGATCCTGCGCTTTTTACGCCTTGGATGCTGGATCAGTCTTGGAGCAACAGTGCTGGGTCTTTGCATACTACTGCCCGTCAACGTGGTCGGTGGTAACCACCTTGCACAGCTCGAGCGCCTTTCCTTATCCAATGTTGCAGATCAGTCTAGTTTGCTCTGGGTACCTCTGATAATTGCGTACCTTTTGGGCGGCTTGGCGTTGTACGTGTTGCATCGTGAGTACATTGTGTACGTCGAACTGCGCCAACGGTATTTGCGCGCTCCCACAGCACAGAATTATTCTGTCCTCGTGCGCGATAT
>Ga0102934_1001665_pt1 | contig 15547 bp, 9 predicted proteins | sample SalPonR2_A_D1_MG_FD_78175 | JGI IMG/M metagenome (GOLD analysis project Ga0102934, IMG submission 78175) | Salt pond soil microbial communities from South San Francisco under conditions of wetland restoration - Salt Pond MetaG R2_A_D1_MG | ecosystem: Environmental > Aquatic > Marine > Intertidal... | reverse complement strand
TATTTCATCAATTTCCGGTTTCAGAACCCTCATTTTAGCCTGAGACATATAAGACCTGTAAGTAAGAGGAAACAGGGCCAGCTTAATGATAAGTGTCAACAGCAGAATGATAATTCCATAATTGGCAATAGAATTATCCAGCCAGTTAAAAATAGGAATTACAATAAATTGGTTAACCCAGCCAAAAAGAGTCCACCCAAGGGGGACCAATTCCTCAAAACCCTGATCAAAATCCTTAAGGGTTCTATAATGATTGGGTGTAAAATAAAAGCTTAAAGGAATTTCATATTCATAATCGCTTTCGTAGGGCATACCTATTTCAGCAGATAACTTTTTAAGGTATTGTTCTGAATCTTCTATTTTCTTATATTCGACTTCAGAATTTGTAAAATAGCTGTCAGCCACAAGTATAGATGAGAAGAACTGCTGTTTAAAAGCCACCCATTTTACTTTTGTGTTGATACTTTCAGATGCATCATCTTTGCCACGGGCTCTCAGGTCATCTACTTCATCCTGGTAATACTTGTAGCCGATCGTGGTATAGTCACTTTCATTTTTCCGTCCTTTTTCGAGATGATAAGTTTTAGCATTCCATTTAAAATCTAATACGCTGTAATTATGAGGAATCACTTCGTTCATTCCCACGAAACGAATGTTAAAATCCATTTTATAGGATTCCGGGGCCAGCCTGTATTCATATTCAATATATCGATTATTCCCTGCATTCAGGCGGAGGGTTACAACCTGTTCTGAACGTCTGGCAAAAAGAGAATCACGATCAACAGTAGGAACAAAATACATCTCATTTGTTGAAATAGCTCTGTTATCCGCGTAAAAATTAAACCCGAAAACATCTTCTTCTGAGCCAAACAGCACCAGTGGGTCATTCCTGTATGTGGTATATTCTTTTAATTCAACGGAATAAGGCCTTCCTCCTCTTGTCGATATTTTCACCTTTACCCGATCGTTCTCGAGGACTATCATTTTTTTGTCTCCACTTGCAGCAGAAGCAAAGGAACCAAAACGATTTTTATCGAGACTGTCAGTATCTGTACCCGTGGATTGGGTAGTAGCTGTCTGTTCCTCTCTCTCTTCTGTTTGTGTACCTGCAGAGGCTTCTTCCCGTGCCTCTTCTCTTTCCTTTTGTTGCTCTACTTGTTCTTGCCTCGCCCTCCTGAGAGAATCCTGTATTCTTTGTTGTTCTTGTATTTCTTCTTTTGAAGGTTTATTTACAATACCATAAATAATCAATATCAGAACAATAATAATCAGTCCTATAATTGAATTTCTATCCATTTCAAATGTATTTTATTCCATTCATATTTTTTAACAAGGCTCAAAGATAATCTTAAATGATAAGATTTTCAAAATTCTGAAAGAGGAAAGTTTATTATGAACAGATTTCCTTAACAAAAGCAACAAATAAAGGATGTGGATTCACTACCCTGCTGCTATATTCCGGATGAAACTGAACCCCAACAAACCACCGGTGATTTGGTATTTCAATAATTTCCACGAGCTCAGTATCCGGATTACACCCGGTAGCAATCATCCCGGCTTTCTCAAAATCTTCTATAAACTGATTATTAAACTCGTATCGATGACGATGACGTTCTTTAATTTCCTTCTTATTGTAAATTGAATATACCTTTGTTTTTTCTTTGAGAACACATGGATATGCACCCAATCTCATAGTTCCCCCCTTCTCAGAAATATTCTTTTGCTCCTCCATCAGATCAATAACAGGATAAGGAGTTCTTCTGTTGAATTCCGTTGAATCGGCATTTTTAAAACCCAAAACATTCCTGGCATATTCAATGACTGCACATTGCATTCCCAGACAAATTCCCAGGTAGGGAAGATTATTTTCCCTGGCATATTTTGCTGCCGAGATTTTTCCTTCTATACCCCTTTGTCCAAATCCAGGAGCAACAACCACTCCATCCAGCCCTCCCAAAATTTCAGCGACATTACTATCTGTAATTTCTTCAGAATGAATTGTTTCCAAATTAACCCTGCATTCATTCAATGCGCCAGCATGAATAAATGATTCCATAATTGACTTGTATGAATCAGGCAGTTCAATATATTTTCCCACCAGTCCTACAGAAATTTCTTTTTTGGGGTTGATAAGTTTCTTTACAAATTGTCGCCATTCCTGCAGTTTTGGCTCTTTCCCAACAGGCAGATTCAATTTTTTAATTGAAGTCAGATCCAGTTTCTCCTCTTTCATAAGGAGGGGAACTTCGTAGATTGTTTCAACATCCCTGGATTCAATAACAGAATCAAGATCCACATTACAAAACTGGGCCACCTTTTTACGGATTTCCAGATTCAATTCATGTTCTGTACGAAGCACCAAAACATCGGGTTGAACACCGTTTTCCAGTAAACCTTTAACGGAGTGCTGTGTTGGTTTTGTTTTTGATTCGCCGGAGGCAGCGAGATATGGCACAAGAGTAAGATGTATCACAATGCTGTTCGATGTTCCCAGTTCCCATTTTAACTGACGAACCGCTTCAATGTAGGGTAGAGATTCAATATCACCCACAGTTCCTCCTATTTCTGTTATCACCACATCATAATTATAGCGTTTGCCAAGCAATTTAATATTTCGCTTGATTTCATCTGTAATGTGTGGGATCACCTGTACTGTTTTCCCCAGGTAATCTCCACGTCTTTCTTTATTTATAACAGACTGGTAAATCTGTCCTGTGGTGACATTGTTATTTTGAGAAGTAAGGACATTGGTAAACCTTTCATAATGTCCCAGGTCCAGGTCGGTTTCCGTGCCATCTTCAGTTACATAGCATTCACCGTGTTCATAAGGATTTAAGGTTCCCGGATCAATATTAATATAAGGATCTAACTTTTGGATTGTCACGGAATATCCTCTTTCCAGTAATAATTTTCCTAGTGATGCTGAGATGATTCCTTTGCCTAAAGACGATGTAACTCCGCCGGTTACAAATATATATTTTGTTTTATTCTCCAAAATGTTGTATATTATTCAGTATCCAACTGATCAATAATTTTCACTTTTTCTTCAAGAAGCTCTATTTCATTTTTGGCATCTTCAATTTTTTCCTGAAAATCGTGAATCATAGTATTCGCTTCACTGGAATCAGAAGATATAAAGCCCAAATTATTTTCCCAGGTAATGATATTGGTTTCAAGTTTTTTAATTTTGTTTATAAACTTTTCGCGTTCCTGTCTCATCCTGCTTTCGGCCTTGGGTTTCTGAGTAATATTTTTAATTTTACTTCGGTATTTTAGCAATTCCTTCTGATTTTGATTTAGCCCCAACTTATCATATTGATTATAAATAGCTTCCCTATAATCTTGTTGAATTTTGTCTTTTTGTTTATAGGGAACATAACCAATATTCTCCCACTCTTCTTCAAACTTTTGCAGTTGCTTTAAATTTTCATCAGTATCATTAACAGGCTCAAAATCATTGATTCGATTAATCAGGTCTTTCTTTTGCTTCAGGTTTTCTTCAAAATCTTTATTTTTATGAGCACTTTGCTCTTTTTTACGCTGGAAAAAATGATCGCATGCATTTCGGAATCGTTGCCATACATCTTCTGAGTATTTCTTTGGGACAGGCCCTATTTCTTTCCATTCACGCTGCAGTTTGATCAGTTCTTTAGCTGTATTATCCCAGTCTGTACTGTCTTTCAGAGCTTCAGCCCGCTCAACAAATTCCTCTTTCTTTTTCAGATTGCTTTCCTGCCATTCTTTATGTTGTGTATAGAAAACACGCTTTTGAGCAAAGAAACGATCGCAGGCTTTTCTGAATCTTCTATAAATTTTATTGTTATATTTTTTTGGAGCAAACCCTATGGTTCTCCATTTTTTCTGAAGATCCAATACCTCCTGTGTATATTTTTTCCAATCCTTATGATTATCAATTTCCATTTCAGCAATCTCTTCTGCCTTTTTACACAGTTCTTCTTTGGCTTCAAGGTTTTCATTCTGCTTTTTTCGCAGTTCTTTAAAATACTCCTGATGCTTTTTGTTAATTTTTCGGGTAGCTTCCTTAAAACGCTGCCACAACTCTTCCTTCTGTTCGTTTGGCACGGGACCTATTTCTCTCCATTGATCGTGATATGATTGCAATGTTTTAAAAGCATTTACAATGTCTTTTTCTTCATCTAATTCTTCTGCTTTCTCACATAATTCAAGCTTAGCCTCTAGATTTTTCTTCAGATCAAGATCTCTTAACTCTTTATTAATTTTTACATAATCGTAAAATTTCTCTACATGGTGATGATAGGTGCCCCATAAATCTTTCACTTTGTTTTGGGGTACAGGCCCGATTTCTTTCCAGCGTTGCTGTAATTCTCTGAATTCTTTAAATGTCTGACCAAGAGACTCTTTTTTGTTTACCAGGTTCTTAAGTTCATCAATCACCTTATATTTCTTGTTCAGGTTATTCCTTTTTTCGTCTTCCAGATTTTTATTTTGCTGGGCTTTGCGCTCTTTATATTTCTTCAGGTAATCTTTCAGGTCTTGCTCCAGTTGATCCTTTTCGGGAGTAAATTCCTCCGGATCACCGCCTTGCTTAACAAATTCTTTCCTCTTTTCTTCATTATAGGCCTGATGTTTTTTATAAAAGGTGGCCTTAATAATATCAACTTCCTTTTTAATATTAAATATATCATCAGAATTAATTAATTCTTTTAATCTTTCTACCAGACCTTCCCGACTAAAAGTATTATAGTCAATATTTGGAACATAACTGTCATCCTGATTTTCATCATTATCATCTTCTTCTTCTTCCTCTTCACCCTCTGTCAACTTTCCTTCTTCCTCTTCTCTATCCTCTTCTTCCCGAGCTGATTCATCTTCATCCTTTAAATTTTGACTGTTTTCTTGTTCAGGCTCATTCGTTTCATCTGCATTTGTTTGGGAATCAGCAAAACTTTCTGGTTCCTGTTTCTTTTCCTCCTCCTCTGTTTCTTCGTTTTTCTCTTCTGAAACTTCGGAATTCAGATTTTCTTCATTTGTAGTTACAGATTCAACATCATCAGTTTTTTGTTGATTCTGCCCAGAGTTCATTTTGTCTTCTTCGTTCGTATACATGTCGGCAAATTTTTTATCAGCTCCCTTTTGAGCTATCTATTAAATACATTTCAATTGCGAAAATAAACAAATTATTAAATCAAAGCCAAATTGTTTCTAAATTAAGTGTATAAATTCAGAAAGAATTTGGCAAAAAAAAATTAAAAAAGGATAAAAGATATTCCGGCTGTAGACTAAAAGCGGAATCCTAATGATACTATAAACTTATTAATATCAAACTGTGTATTTACGGGATCGTCAATTGGTTGTATCAAATAATCATTCGTTTGATAAAAAGAGTATTTGTAGGCCGCGTCAATAAAAAAGCTATTTTCACGGTATCCTATTCCGGCAGAATATATCTGTCGGTTTGTCTGGGATTCAACATCATTATTCCTATAGTTAGAATAAACCATTTGTGATTTGTCGTTTTGTGGCGCATCATAGAATGCATATCCCAATCGCATGTAAAAGCGGTCATATTTAAATTCACTTCCAACCCTTATATTATGGCCTTTCCCATAATTCGCACTGATAAAGTCATTGTCCTCTATCATGTTTGTTCCGTCTTCCAGCTTTAATCTGTTCATCGAATAATCAATATATTCATAGTCGGCCGAGACAATGGCAAAATTTCCTATCCTGAATGAAGCGCCGGTCAATAGACGGAAAGGAGTAGTTAGCTGATAATTATATTGATAAGTATCTGTTTCTGCAGGATAAGAATTTCCATCATCTGTATGGGTTGTCATACTATTATACCATTGATAACTCATGCTATTAAAAAACGTAGGTGTATGAATGGCTAATCCAAGCTTAACAGCGTCAACCGGTTTATAAATAGCACCTAACTTCATGTTAATTCCCGTGGAGGTATGCTTCTCATATTCCTGGAAACGAAAAGAATCAAACCAATAGATATCATCCCTGGTATCTGTTTCCTTATAAATTTTCTGAATTTTAAAGTTATATCTTAAAATTGAAATTCCGGCTCCCAAAAATAATTTATCGGAATAATTTCCTCCTACAGTAATAAAATATTCTCCAAGTGAACCCTCGGTACTTATAATTTTTTCCTGATCAATCCCTGCATCAGGGTCTGAATTCATCACATCAGTAATAGGAGTCCAATAGGTTGTATCATAATTCATCAAATAAGAATCCCATGCCAGCTCTTCATAATCAAACCAGCGCGTAGAGTCATTTGCATTATCAACAAAGGAATGCATCAGTGAACGTTCGTCATTTCTATAATTCCCCACAATCTGATTATTAAAATCACTCAATTGATTATATCCAATAGCAAAACTAAAACTTTTCCAGCGTGTATCATTCATCAGGTTGTAGGATGAGATTAATCCGATGTTATGGAAACTAAAATCATATTCAAAATCTTCCCGTGAAGTTCCTAATACATTAGTCTTTACATTATTGAATTTCAAAGAGGGTGTAAATACCATTTGTAACCCTGAATACACTCCTACAGAAGCAGGATTTAAACTGAGAGAGGTGATATCTCCACCGAGGGAGGTAAAAGCGCCCCCCATTGCAGTAAAACGGGCCGAACCACCGTAAAAATACTGGGAATTTCGCAAAGCAGATGCTATCTCTGTGTTTTGGGAAACAGTGATGAAAGGTAATAATAGAAGGGGTATGATATATAACAATTTCATTTGGATAAAGTTATTTATTAGTTTGACATTCAGAGTCTTATTTCTACTAAAGTCCCTGTTTTTTTTTGATACTGCATCCCATGTAACCCTCATGCTTTATTCAATGCCTTTTGTCTGCATGATGCAGATGAGGGTTTCATTTGGATGTTTTTAGAAAATAGCAGGAATCTTTGAGATAAAGATTCCTGCTATTTTTTATTAATTCATATTGTTTTTATAGTTCCATTGGTCTATTTCTTTTTCCTTGATGGCCTGGAAGAAGAAGAAGATGATGATGAACCGGAAGAATTGCTGCCAGAAGAAGAACTTCTTGATCTATTTATTGAAGAGGAAGAACTGTTATTAAAATTTGATGACTTCCTTGAAGGTGAAAAAGAAGAACGGTTTTTGGATGAATTATTCTTTTTAATTCTTTCTTTCAGCGCTTCAAAATTGCCACTTTGTTGAGGTCTTCTTCTCTCATTGAACGCAGAAGAGCGTTTGGCTCTTTCATTGGCTGCATTTCTTCGAAATCTGGAAAAATCAGTTTTTTTATTAAACTGTGGTTTTTCATTTCTTCTGACTCTTTCAAAAGAGGGTTTCTTCTTTTTATCATCTCCTACTTTAACAGGTCGAATGTATTTCCTGTTTGGTTTAGACTTAGAGAATCCTTCTTCGTCAGGTCTTTCAACAGAGATATATCGATTTCTGCCACCGGGTTTCTCTAAATCTCTTTTTATATCGCCTCTCTCGGGTCTTTCAGCTCTTACTGGTTTCTCTTTGAATACAGGTCTTTCCGGATCTTTTTTAACATCTTTTCTGTCCGGTCGTTCCTTTCTGTTTAGTTGCTTATCTGTAATCTTTTTTCCATTCGAATCGTCTGGGTTAAATCCCCTTACTGGTCTGTCTTTCGATACATCTTCGATTGATCCGAAATAACCAGAAGTCGCAGAACTTTTTCTTTTATGGGTATATCCTCCAGTGCCATCTGAGTAACTGTTGTAATAATAAGGATATCCATAATAACTACCATAATAAGCACTGCCATAACCTAATCCATAATATAACCCCATATTAAAAGCAGAACTCCTATAAGGACTATAATAGGAATATGGATATCCGCCATATCCAAAACTGAAAGAACTAAACGGGTAGAAACTATTATAATATGGATTCCTGTAAAAAGAGCCATATCCATAAGAAGAGATAAAACTGGAACTTAACCAGTTAGGCTCTACCCAAACTTCATCTCCCATTACCATCACATTATAAAAAGCCGGATCAAAAGATGAGGCATACCAGTAATCATCGGAAAAATAAGTACTATAATTATAGGGCATACGATAACTTGGGCTCTTTCGTCCTTCTATCCGCCTATCATAAGCTTCCTGATAATCATCCACTAAGAGTCGGTCATAAGGATTGGTACTGGCTTCTTCATCAGAGTAGATGGTAGTATCCTGATTTTCCAACGAATCATTCTTTAGAAAATCGTTCGCTTTAGCAGTCATATTTTTGGCAAAATCATCTTCTCCTGACTGTTCTTCAGCGACTCTTCTCTCTTCATTGGGTGAACCATAGAGGTCATCAGCCACCTGTCTTTGATTAAGTGTAGAAGAACATGAAGCCATAAATATGGCGACTAAACTAAAAATTAATATTTTATTGAAATTTTTCATAATATCACCTCCATTATATATAACGTAAAATAAATAACATTAGTTCATATTTTTTTAGATTAAATTTTATTTCTTTATTTTGCAAACTTAATATCTTATTTTCTTTATTTAATAACATGCAAATTTTATTCCAAAATGGCAAAAGAAATCACCAAAAGATCAGATGATTATTCTCAATGGTACAATGATATAGTAAACAAAGCTGAATTAGCCGAAAACAGTCCTGTAAGAGGCTGCATGGTCATCAAACCTTACGGATTCGCTATCTGGGAAATAATGCAGAGTGTCTTAGACAAAATGTTCAAAGATACCGGCCACTCCAATGCGTATTTTCCACTGTTTATCCCCAAATCTTTCTTCTCACGTGAAGCAAGTCATGTAGAGGGATTTGCGAAAGAATGTGCTGTAGTAACTCACTACAGGCTAAAGAATGATGAAGAAACAAATGAGATCGTAGTAGATAAAAATGCCAGGCTGGAAGAAGAACTTATTGTCAGACCCACCTCTGAAACAATAATTTGGAACACGTACAAAGGCTGGATTCAGTCGTACAGAGACCTGCCTATTCTGGTAAACCAATGGGCCAACATCGTAAGATGGGAAATGCGCACAAGACTTTTCCTGAGAACAGCAGAATTCCTCTGGCAGGAAGGTCATACTGCCCATGCTACCAAAGAAGAAGCAATAGAAGAAACCAAACGCATGATCGATGTGTATGTGAATTTTGCTGAAAACTATATGGCATTGCCGGTAATAAAAGGCCTGAAAACCGATTCTGAAAGATTTGCAGGAGCTGTACAGACCTACACGATCGAGGCCATGATGCAGGATAGAAAAGCACTTCAATCAGGTACATCTCACTTCTTAGGACAAAATTTTGCCAAAGCTTTTGATGTAAAATTTACGGATAAAAATGGCAAAATGGACTATGTGTGGGCCACTTCATGGGGCGTTTCAACAAGACTTATGGGGGCACTTATCATGGCGCATTCCGATGACAATGGACTTGTACTTCCTCCCAAAATAGCGCCAACACAAGTCGTTATTGTTCCTATCTACAAAAAAAATGAGCAAATTGAACAAATATCCCAAAAGGCCAATGAAATTAAAGAAAAGCTGGAAAGTAAAGGTCTCACGGTTAAATATGACGACCGGGATACTCAAAAGCCCGGCTGGAAATTTGCCGAATATGAAATGAAAGGAGTTCCGGTTCGGCTGGCTATTGGCCCAAGAGATTTAGAAAACGGAACAATTGAAGTGGCAAGAAGAGATACCCTGGAAAAAGAGGTAATCAACCTTGATCAGGTAATTGAGCGGGTAATTAACCTGATGGATGAAATTCAACAAAATATTTACCAAAAAGCCAAGACCTTCAGGAAAGAAAATACACACAGCGCAGATAGTTACGAAGAATTTAAAAAAATCCTTGAAGAAAAAGGAGGTTTTGTTGAGGCACACTGGGACGGAACAGAAGAAACAGAAATGAAAATTAAGGAAGATACTAAAGCTACCATTCGTTGCATACCAGTAGAGGGTAAAAAAGAAGAAGGGAAATGTATGGTAACAGGGAAACCTTCGAAACAAAAAGTAATCTTTGCAAAAGCTTATTAAAGATCACTAAAATAAATTCCACCGAAAAGAATGGGTTTCAAATTCAAGTCAGATTATGTGAGCGAATAATTATTCTTTTTTTTCTTTTCAAGCATCACAATATTTTTCTTTTCGTCTTTTTAATAAACGTTCATTTTCGAACAATTCTGTTCTAAACCGGTCGCTTATCGCAACAGACTTGTTTTTGTAAAATACTGACATACAATATTTTAATCATTTGGCACAATTTATGATATCAACAATATAAACTTAAAACCCATGAAAATAGATCTAAAACCAAACGAAGTTGTAGTAAAAGCTAGTGATTCTCAGCATCTTAACTCTAATGAATCCGTTGGTGGCAAACTAATTCTAACCAATCAACGAGTATATTTCAAAAGTGAAGAAAGAAACGAATACAACATGGAGATTATGCCTAAGGAGATTGAAGAGATTATATATTTCAAAACAAATATTCTCTCTCCAAATGGTTTAAACATTGTTACCAAAGAGGGGAATCAACTCAAATTCAAAATTAAAAAAAGAGATTCCTGGGGCAAGGCAATTAATCAAATGTACTAACACCTCCACTATATATTCACAATTATTAAGAAAGGGCTGTTTCAATTGAGACAGCCCTAAACTTTTATGAAACCATTGAAGTAATATTAATGGTTATCCGTTTTGTACCTAAACGAGCCATTAGCTATAAAATCAATTGTTTTGCCCGATGCCCGGCAATTGATTCCCCCCGTAAATTATGATAAAAGTCTCACTAAAAAATTAATATCCCAGATTCAAGCGAGTAACGCCAATTACTTTTTGTAATCAAATTTTCAGATTATTTGATAGTACAGTTCTGTTTTCCTATTCATACCTTAAACTGTCCACTGGATTAGCACGTGATGCTTTAACGGCCAGGTATGAAATGGTTATTATTGAAATAAGCAAAGTGAACAATCCCGCCAGGATAAAATAAGATATGTCCAGTTGTATTTTGTAAGCAAAATTTCTCAGCCATTCTCTCATTAAGTAATAAGCCACCGGCCAGGCTACTACATTTGCAATCATCACCCATTTGGTGTATTGTCTGAGCAGCATCAGGTTTAAAGAAATAAACCTGGCGCCCAGAGTCTTTCGTATGCCAATTTCTTTTGTACGTAGAGTAGTTGAAATAGCTGTGAGGCCAAAAAGTCCCAGACAAGCAAGAAAAATAGCCAGGAATGTGAAAAACAAAACGGTTTCACCAAACTGAGATTCACTTTGGTACATGTTCTTGAACATCTGATTAATGGAGAAATAATTCATTACCTGATTCCCTGTCACGGATGTCCATTCTTTTTCAATATATTGCACCGTTTCGTTGTAATTTTCTTCCTTTATTCTTGCCAGAATATAATCTTTCCGGGGTTTTAATGTAAATATTACGGGTCCTATGGGTTTTCGGAAGCTTTCAAAATGAAAGTCTTTTACTACACCTATGACTTTATAACTCACACTGTTCCTTTCAATTGTTTTCCCGACAGGGTTCTGCCAGTTCAGGTTTTTTGCAAGGGTTTCATTGATAAGAATGTTTTCTTCATCGCTTGTATGGCCTTTTCTGAAATTTCTCCCTTCTTTGAGTTCCAGTTCAAGGGTTTCTATGTAATACGGATCGACATAGAGCGCGTGAATCATTATAAATTGGTCTGTGCCTTCGGGAGAATAACCATTTTGTGTTAAACCCCTGACCGGGAAATCAGAAGCTACCGTAGCATGTTCAACACCTGTATGGTTTACCAGTTTGTCCCTGAACATCTCACTTTTCTTGACACATCTCTCGTTATCAAGCCGGATCGCAATGAGGTTCTTTTTGTTATAGCCTACTTCTTTTTCCGCCATGTAATTCAGTTGTGAATATATTACCAGGCTTGTGATTATAAGCCCGATAGAGATAATAAACTGGACCAGTACAAGCAGGTTCTGTATTTTCAGGTTCCCTTTTTTATTTACAGCGTTTTTTTGCATTATGGCGACTGGTTTAAAACGGGCAATGTAAAACGCCGGGTAGCTTCCGGCAAGGATGCCAATTAGAAGAATAAATAACGGCAAACCAAAGAGCAACGGCCAGTTAACAGGTGCATATATCACCATGTCTTTATGAAAAAGTTGATTAAAGTAGGGCAGTGTTAATTCAATAACTATTAAGGCACCTATAAGAGCTACCAGGCTTAGCAAAACAGATTCACCCAGGAATTGCTTAACTATTTTCTTTTTTGAGGCTCCCGCGACTTTTCTGATACCCACTTCTTTTATTCTTCTGAGAGAAAGAGCAGTAGTCAAATTCATGAAATTTATGGTGGCAATAAGTAGAATAAAGAAAGCAATGCCCGAAAAAATGTAAACCTTTTTCATATTCCCGGATTGCATGAAATCATAGAGCAGATCAGATTTCAGATAGATGTCTTCCATAGGTTCAAAGATGGGCTCGTAATGCCAGCCTGAATGTTCCTCCATCCTTTTATTCACCTTCTTGTAAAACAAGTTGCTGGTTTTACTTTCAATATTCCGGGGTGTTATTCCTTTATCAAACAACAGATAGGTATAATAGCTATAGTTACAATTCCAGTTGCTGCAAAAATCGGGAATTTGTCTTAAAGTAGAAAAGGAAGCTACTGCATCAAATTGAATATGGGAGTTTTGCGTAACGTTTTCCGCTATTCCTGTAACAGTAACCCTGAATTTGTTGTGCAACAGTAAAGTTTTTCCGACAGGCTCTTTGTCGCCAAAAATTTTGCTGCTGAGTTTTTCGGTAAGAACGATAGAGTTAGGCTGTTTTAAGACTTCTTCCTTGGTTCCGCTGATCAAGTTGAAAGAGAACATCTCGAAAAAAGATGACCCCGCAAGGACTACCTCGTTATTTTGGTAATTTCTGGTTTCCCATTGCAATGTTGCACCCCCGTATGGGCGAAGAATAACCTGGTCTTTAATTTCAGGAATTTCTTCCACCAAATCCGGGCCCATGGCCGGGGAAGTGATGGCAGACCGTATGGTTTTGCCGCCTCTGTCCTCTTTTAGACCCAGGCGGTAAATTTCCCCAGAATTCTCATGAAACTTATCGTAGCTGAGTTCATGCTTTACAAACACTATGATAATGATGCTAACAGATAACCCAATAATAAGGCCGATCAAATTAATCAAAGAATAGACCTTATTGCTTTTAAAGCTTCTTAATGCTGTTTTTATGTAATTTTTAATCATCACTTCAAATTTAAATTAATTATTCATATCGCAGGCTATGCACAGGGTTTGTTTTCGCAGCACGTATTGAATGATAACTGACAGTAATCCATGCTATAACCAGAGAAATAAGAGCTGCAGAAACAAAATAACCCAGATGGATATCAATCTTGTAAGCATAATTTTGTAACCATCTGCTCATAAAACAATAAGCAATAGGCCAGGCAATTATATTTGCAACAAGAACCCATCGAACAAACTGCTTAACAATAAGATTATTAATTCTAAACACATTTGCTCCCATGGCTTTTCGTATGCCTATTTCTTTTGTGCGTTGTTCTGTAGATAAAGCGGTTAATCCGAACAGTCCGAGACATGCAATAAAAATGGCAAGAATAGTAAAAAATAAAATAGTTTGACTAAACTGAATATCTACCTTGTAAGTTTTCTGGAACGAATTATCCACAAACTCATAATTAATTGGCTCATTACCAAACAATTCCTTCCAGGTTGTATGAACTTTTTGTAAACTTTCTTTGATATTATCATTTGCAAATCGAACCAAAACCTTTTCTGTTTGCCATGGATCTTTCATTCTAAAAACCAATGGCCCGATATCTTTGTGCAAAGAGGCAAAATGAAAATCCTTCACCACTCCAATAATTTTTTGCTTCCCATTGCGCTCAATATATTTACCAATTGGATTTTCCCAGTTTAATTGTTCTGCCAGAGTTTCATTAATCAGGCAGGTTTTCGCTCCGGCAGGTCTTTTCTTTCGAAAGTTTCTTCCTTCAACCATTTTAATGTCTAATGTTTTAAGGTAATCAGCATCTACATCAAGCACATGAAACAGCCGGGGTTCTTCAGAGCCTTCGGGTACAAAACCATACCTGGAAACACCCAGGCCCGGATAATTAGAAGCAATAGAAACATGTTTCACCTCTGGCAACTCCAGCAGTTGTTTTTTCAAAATTTCATCTTTCTTTATCACTTCATTGCTTTTAAGATTGATTGAGAGTAAATTGTTTTTGTTGTATCCAAGCTTTTTGTTTTGAGCGTAATTCAACTGGCTGTATATTATCACAGAACTGATTATAAGAACAATTGAAATAACAAATTGTGTAACAATCAAAGTGTTTCTCAGTCTGTATTTATTTCTTCCTGAGGATGAACCTCCTTTAAAAATATTACTTGTGCTATAAGAGGATAGAAAAAATGCAGGATAGCTCCCTGCCAGAACACCTACAAACAGGATAAGCAGTGGAAGCCCAAGTAAAATCTCAATATTCTCAACGGTGTATATTGAAAGGTTTTTTCCAAGTAATTGACTAAACTGCGGTAAAAAGATCTCGATTAGTATAATGGCCAAAACAAAAGCGATAAAAGTAACCAGTAAAGATTCGCCTATGAATTGATATATCAATTTTTTACGTGTGGCACCTGCAACTTTTCTTACCCCTACCTCTTTAATTCTTTTTAGAGATTGTGCTGTGGTAAGGTTCATAAAATTGATGCTGGCAATCAGCAAGACAAATATTGCGATGGCCGCAAACACATAAATATTTTTTAAACTACCGGCAGAATTGGGATCATCCATACCCTCGTAATGCAAATATATATCTTCCAGGGAATGCAATAACGGATGTATGCTCCATCCCAGAGATTCCAGCATTTTGCCCATTTTCTCATAGAACAAATTATCTATTTGGGAATACAGCTCTTCGGTTGGCTTCTGAGAATTCAATTCCAGGTACGTAAAATACCCCCAGCCGCCATTCCAGGAAAACTGCGCATCGCTATAGTTCGAGTAAATGGATTCAAAAGAAATTAATGCATTGTATTTTATGTGCGATCTTGCAGGAGGATTCTCTATTATCCCGCTTACAACTAAATCATTTTTTCCATTATAATTTAGTATCTTGCCCATAGGATCGACTTCACCAAAAATCTTATCAGAAAGCCTATTCGACAAAACAATCTTATCCGGACCTTTAAGAGCCGTTTTCTCATTCCCTATCAACAGATTAAAAGAGAACAGGTCAAATAAGGAAGAATCAGCATATCGGATTTTCTTTTCACTAAAACCTTTATTCTTCCATACTAAAGACCCTCCCCTGTAAGAACTTATTCTTGTAAATTCTTTGACTTCAGGGAATGCTTCTGTTATTGCAGGTCCCATAACAGTTAAAGAATAGTCTCTTTTTTCCGTTTTCTTTCCATCGCTTTGTTCAATACCCAACCTGTAGATATAATCTTTTTTCTTATGGAACTTGTCATAAGACAATTCATGTTTTACATAAAAAATCAACAAAAGACTTATTGTTAAGCCAATAGCAAAAC